>JAABUO010001821.1_pt1 | contig 26892 bp, 34 predicted proteins | sample 5559291 | NCBI WGS metagenome assembly JAABUO01 (sample SAMN10711878, study PRJNA513372) | rock metagenome | isolation source: Antarctica rocks | place: Antarctica: Victoria Land, Finger Mt sud
TGCGACAACGGGATGGGCAAGCATGGTCCTGCTCATGTAAGGCACTGGCCTCATGTGCATGCATGCTACAAGGCGCAAGGACAAGCTCCTTGTGCACTGCTCTGTGCAACAGACACACATCAATGAGGACGTGTCAGCATGCTTGACATCGGTAAAAATTGCCTTTTTGAACTTGAATGTGAGCAACATCACCTGCAGCCCGGGCAGCAAGCAGCCAATTCTGTGGGCTCAGCAGCTTGGCCACAGTTGCAGTGCCTTGCAGATCAACCACCAAGCTCTGGGCATCTTTGTCCAGTAGCAGATTCTGCAGAGCTGTGGCGGCTGCTTGAGCTGCCTCAGCATTTGCACTCCCTTGAGTACTAAGCCTGTCCGTGCCTGAGTCACTGAGTTCATCAGTTCCTCTGCCTGTTGCATTGGTGTTCAACTCTGTGTTACTGCTGGCAGAACTTTCTAGCGCAGACTGATTTCTGACTGGGGAAGTGACTGACAGACCAGAATGTGACAGAAAGCTGCTGGGAAGTCTGCTCTGAGAGCTGTAGCGAGACAAGACTGCCAGTAAAGATGCAACTGCTGCTCTGCTTGATGTGATCTACAAGCAGCAGAAGCCAGTCAGAAGCAGCGGCAGCACTGATTGTTGGTTGCACCCTAAGAGCAGGAAGTGTAGATATATTTTGCAGGCATGCATATGCCTGAAAGAGGTCAACACAGCGTGGTCAGTCCATGTAATGCACATCAACTTCATCACAAGCATGCATGCTTGGTAAGGTGCAATCCAGCTTGCATAAGGGGAACTTAACAGGAAATAGACTCCTCACGATCATCACCCAATGTGTTTCCAGCATGTCAACACACTCACAGCCAATCAGACGCGGATGCAGTGAATAGTTTTTTGGTGCTGATGTACTGTACCTGCCCTGTCAGGCAAACTGTTGCAGCAGGGAAGTCAAGGCATGTCATACCTGTGATCGCAGCTTACTGTTGTGGCACAGGTTGCCCACGAGGGTGGCAGCCTTGGTAAAAAGTGTGGCATCCTGGCTTGATAACAGCTTGGTGACTGTCACCATGGCCGGCTGCCCTCCAGCATCACAGCTTGTGCTGACAGCCTTCAGGACATCAGGCTGAGTAGCACAGTTGCCAAGGAGGGACAAGGCCATGGCTTGAGTACCTGCCATAATGAACCAGCTCTGGCAGATCAGCTTTGGCAGAAAACATTCACTACACAGCTGGTATGCAATAAACAGCAGATGCAGCATGGATAAGGTGCTCCAATGTGCCATGCACCCTATCATTGCTGCAGGCGCAGAACCCCACACTGAGTCAATGTTGCAAGCTCAAAGGGCTGATGCTGCAGGCTTATTGACCAGATCAAAGTCTTGATTTAGGCTGGCTGCGACAGGAATGTAAAAGAAGGGTGTCACAAGAAAGCAGTCGATCTGCCGCAGATCGCACGATAAAAGATCGATGCACCTGCATTTCCTGCTGCCATGAGAGCAAAAGCCTGGCTGATAGGGGCAGCATCCTCAGACTCAGGTGCTTTGACCAAAGCCTGTCCCACTGCAAGCCTGGCTTCTGTCTCTGTTGTGAGAGTGTAAAGCAGGCACAAAGCCTCACAGGCAACCTCACTGCTGCTGTGGAACAGCAAGCCAGCGATCAAGCTTGCTGTGCCCTGCCTGGCCACATCTTTGCAGTTGTAGTCGTTCTGGCAGGCTGCTGTGAGAGCATGTAGCACTGGTGAGCACGCTACACCCAGCTCCTGAATAACAGAGAGGTTTTGCAATGACTGGCATGACCAGCACAGCTCTTGCATGCTCTGATGCTCAAGTGCATGGTGCAAAGCATCAGTGCAGGATATGCAGGCAGGATGCAACTTAAACCAAGCACTCTGCTCTGCTGTTGCAGCTGGCTAAGACAGTCAACATCAGCTGCAGATACTGCGGGTGCTTCCCGCCAAAACTACAGCACCCAAGGCAATGCATGCAGCGAATAAGACAACGGGTGACTCAGAGATCATGTTCAACGGTCAGAAGCGGCAAAAATGTAGCTGGGCTTGCAGGAACTGTACCTTGAGGAGCAGTTTGCACAGGATTGACAAGCCTGTGCACTCTCGTAGATACACTCTGCAGTCCTCATTGGCATGCAACAGAGCAGCCAGCTCTGTGCACAGCCCTTGTACCTCCTTCTGCCCAGACTGCAGAGTGCCTTTGCCGCCTGGCAGTGGCAAACCTTTTCCCAGGCCAGAAGGTCCCTTTGCAATCAAAGATGGTGCTCTTGGCGTCTCAAGCTTCTCACCTGCAGAGTTAGGCAATTGTACATCAGTCTGCTGGACACTTGGAGCATTAGTTGCAGATGCAGCTTGCGCCATCAGGATGCTCACACATGCACAAACCTCTGACCGCATGACTAACTCAGCTTTGTGCACAACTCAACTTACATGACAGCTTTGCATGCAGCCAAGCTTTCATGGAGCAATTGCTGTATCAGCAGCTGCCAGAGCTCTCTCCGGCAGCGGATTACTGTGGGGCCTACCTGCAACATGTAGAGCTTGCATCAGCTGTTGTACCCTTTGTAGATCCTTGACAGGCTCGCCAGCAGAAAAGCTTTTTCCATGTTGCTCTCCAGTAGTCTGTTTGGCTATGGAAGCTGCAGAAGCATTGCTTGACTGGCTGTTGACATTGTGGAGCTGCTTCAGGACTGCGCGCTGTTTCCTCTGCTCTGCACAGTCTTGCTTGAGCCTCTCTAGCTCCTTGGCAAAGGTCTTGTTGGCAGGCTCCAGCTCCAGTGCTTGCTGCAAGTCCCTGGATGCTTCCGAACAGTGTTTCAGCTCCTGCAGCACAGTCAAGGATGCTGTCAGTTCAAGGAGCAGGGTGTTTATGCCCTTGCTTTGTTCAAAAGGCTCCTGATAGACACCTCGCCGGAAGCTTGCAACGGTGGTTTTGGAATTTGTGGGGCAGGCAACAACAGTATGACTCACCTTCCTTGCAGTCGCCCTTCTCCACAAGGCTTTGGCACATATGGGGTCGAACGGTCGATTGTGCAGAAACTCTGCAAGATGCAACACCTGCAGTAGAGTCAGGACTGTAGGAGTGTGCATGTTTTGCCAAGCGGGTGCAAAGGGGTTGAGTGTGTGTTGCACCGGTGCACCTTGTCACAGTGCTCTATGGCCTGAGCATGACAGCCCATCTTGAGCAGCACTTGTGCTGCATTGCCGTGTAGTGCCATATTGTGCCTTTCAGCATCCAGACCGGTCTCATAGCATTGCAAAGCAGCAGTGAACTGCCCCTGAGCATAGAGCGCATTGCCCTCAACTCGCTGCCGCTCAGCAAGCTGTCTCTGACTCACCATCCTGCAAGGTTGCCTTTGTTAGGTGAAAGGTCTATAAAACGGGTTCAACCTGTGAATTATCTTGTCAGGTGTCCAACCTTGCATGCCTAGCATCGATGTCCACTTCCATTGCCTTCAGCTGTGGGTTGTTGGGTGTCAGTGAGTTGATCAGATCGTCATCTTCATCGTCTGGGGTGAAAAAGTCCCATTTGGTATAGTCTGTCACATGCTTGTTGCTCTGCTGCGAGACATGGTCATTGTAACGCTGCCTGGCTTTCTGCTTCTTCTGCTGATTGTTCTGCAGTTCTGCAATTTTCTGCTTCAACTGTTGCTGCCTTTCCGCTGTTTCTTCAGGCAGGACAGGTCTCTCAGCTTTTTGCTTTGCTTCCTTTGCAGCAGCCTCTCTGACCTTGACAGCTTCTCTTCGGTCAAACTCTTCTGGCGAAACAGAGCCGGCCTGCAGGCCAGCTATAAGCCTGCAGGCCTCATCAACCTGATCTGTGAAGTCCTCCACTTCACTGCTGGCAGGCATTTGGAACCTTGCGGGAGCACTCACAGTCGCCATGTCAAGCAGAGGCAGATGAGCAAACAAACAACCAATAAGCGGAGGGTTGCACAGAGCGCTAGGTCGGACGATACAGTTTAAGGTTTTAGGGTTTCCTTTACTGCATGGCCGCGACTCGACCAGCCTGCCCATCATACGCTCCGCAGGCAAAGCCGTGCTTCCCCAACTGCACAAACGCAGCACGTCAGCTTGTGAACCCTTGTACTCGAGTTGGACAATCGTTATCGTTGGAGAAGCCCCTGACAAGCAAACCTATTGATCAAGCTTGGAGCCATCTCCGCTTGATCAGCAACCATGAGCGGCGGAATGCCTTATGGCCTTCAGGCTATGCTAAAAGAGGGACATCAGCATATGTCGGGGATGGAGGAGGCGGTGTTTCGCAACATTGAAGCCTGTAAACAGTTGTCTATGATCACCAAGACGTCCATGGGTCCAAACGGTATGCTCGGTGATATACTCCAACGAGTCAAACTGAGGTAACTTGAAAGTTTTCGTAAGCGTCCCGTATGTGATGCACAGGCATGAACAAAATGGTCATCAACCACCTTGAAAAGCTTTTTGTCACAAGCGATGCTTCCACAATAGTGAATGAGCTAGAAATTCAGCATCCAGCAGCCAGGCTGATTGTACTGGCAGCACAAGCCCAAGAGCAAGAGATTGGGGATGCCACAAACTTTGTAAGCTTGACAATACCCCTACAGTACTATGAGTGCACAGGTGTCCTGTTGAATTGTGCCATTGCTTGCAGGTTCTGGCATTTGCTGGAGAGTTGCTGAGCAATGCTGAAAGCCTTCTGAGGGATGGGTTGCACACATCCGAGGTTGCAGATGGATACAGCAAAGCAGCTGTCAAGGCAAGTCCATACAGCTAGCAGTACGAGCGTTTAGCTGATCACACACCATGCTAAGTGCAAGCCATGCTGGCTGTAATGTCTAAGGAGGGTTCACTTGCAGGCTCTTCAAATCCTAGAGACACTGATCATCAACGACTCTGACAAGCTGGACATCAGAAGCAAACAAGCTGTAAGTTATTGTCTGCTGAAACAATGCAAATTGCGACGCTTGCTTTTGCCTCATGTACTCAAGCCAGGCGCATGCAAACTTGACAGACTGTTTGCTCTGGAGGATCCTGTTGATTAGTATCTGGACATCTGCAGACCCTGATCTGCAGACCAAGGCTTGTGCTGCGCCTTATTTGCTGTTGCAGGTGCTGTTGCAAGTGCAGTAGACTAGCTGCATTGTATCTACGCATGGGTGACCACAGTGTATTGTAGAGTGGTATGCATGATGCCTGTATCTTATGGGACGCAGTATGCAACATCAAGTGGGCAGATGGTATATGCAGGTGGCCCAGAGAATCCGTGGTGCAGTCTCGAGCAAACAGTACGGCTTTGAAGATCTGCTGTGTCCCCTTATTGCCCAAGCATGTATTGACGTCTGCCCAAAGAACCCTAACAACTTCAATGTTGACAATGTGCGTGTCATCAAGATCACTGGCAGTGGAGCCTACAACTCCTCAGTTGTCAAGGGAATTGTGATCAAGAGGGACACAGAAGGAACTGTGAAAGGTGTTACAGATGCCAAGGTGGCAGTGTTTGCCCAGGGTGTGGACACTTCCTCCACCGAGACTAAGGTATGGTTTGGCTCACATTGATTTTGCCCATGGAAACACTCAAACTCAAAACGTGCAACTCCAAACTGCATCCAGTTTTCTTGATATTACTGAAATGTAGCTGTAGATGCGGCTTGTGAAGTGCGCTTGCTTGCTACCTGCCAGCTCACTCCCGCCAATGTCCAGCAGCAAAGTCACTGCAATTCATGAGGGTCAACAGGTGCAGTGCATCCTATCATCCAGGGACACAGCCTTGCCAACAGCCCTGATTTGATGCCATTGCAGGGCACCGTTTTGATCAAGAATGCAGAGGAGCTACAGAGTTACTCGCAAGGGGAGGAGGACAGAATGGAACAAGTCATTAAGGGCATTGCAGACTCGTAAGATCACCTATGCACCACAACTTGCTGCTACACACCAGCCTCAAACAACAAAGCTATTAATGTTACACATGTGTTTGTATGCCGTGTACAAATGGCTTACATCATGTGTGGGGATTGCTGCCTATACAGCACATCTGTGCATGCAAGCAGACATGCAAAGTACAGATAGCAAACTTGTGCGATGTTTGATTGCAGAGGTGCAAAGGTAGTTGTGGCAGGCAGTGCATATGGCGAGATGGCCATGCACTTCATCGAGAAGTATGGCATGATGGCACTCAGACTGCCATCCAAGTTTGACATGCGCAGATTCTGCAGGTAATCTTTTCACCACATAGCCTGTCTAACGTACATCATGCACCATTTGTGTGACCAAACACATACCTCATGCATGTATGTCAGCAGCTCTGAAATCATCTGCTGGTGTGGCTGGCCCGTCCTGCCTGCATGTTGTGTGCTTCATCATTCACTGTGCCATATGTAGGGCGTGGTCACGCTTGCTGTAAGGACGTGTCCAAGCCACTCACATGTCTTTGCAACCTGATGACTCAGGAGTTTGGCAAGTCATTTGGTTCAGATGTGCAGCAATGTGATGCAGAGCTACAGGAGCGACTGCTCTCGTCAAGCTAGCAGCGCCTCAGCCTGATGAGCTGGGCTTCGCAAAGAGCTTAGCTTTGGAGGAGATTGGAGGCACAAACGTGGTAGTGCTGCAGCAGGATGCCAGCCAAGGACAGGTATATTTCAACACCGACGGCTTAAACGCTATAAGCTGACTTGCTGATTGTTACGTTCAGTTCTTGAGTTGGTGCCCAGGCCCTGCTGTTGTCATGTGCATGACTGCTGTGTCACAGTTCCTGCTGCTCAACACGTGCTGCCAAAGGACTGACTAGCTGCTCACGCTTGCTCATCATCCATGGTAAATAGATAAGAACAGAAGCTTTGTGAGACACATGCCACACGAGGAAGGTCAACGATACCTCACTTTCAACAATCAATGCTGAAAGGCATAGTCTTTTTGTGCCTTTCAGACACATGCCATGGCTGTAGGTGTCTACAGTGGTGCTGCGTGCCAGTACAGACAACACCCTTGATGACTTAGAGCGTGCAGTCGATGATGGCGTCAATGCATACAAGGTATGCACTCACAGCACCCTCATAACAATAAGTAACAATAGTTGTACCGCGTTCTGAGCCAGCAGGCATCACGTGCGGCGCATGTCAGTGCCCTGGTAGATTCTGGGTTTAGCAAAAGAGATGATAATCCACGCATGTCCCGATGATGCAGTGCATTCTTGTTGAAACATGCTTTTGCCTACGCGCTCACAAATCTACACAAAAGGTTCATGTACAATGGTTGTGCTCGTACTTTGCGGTTTTGCCAGATCTCAGGCATTCCATGCATGTATGCAAGGCATAGTTCGCTCAAACAGCGTACACAAATCTACACAACAGGTTCATGTATAATGGTTGTGCTCATACTTCACGGTTTTGCCCGATCTCAGGCATTTTATGCAGGTGTGCAAGGCATAGTCTGCTCAAACAGTGTACACAGTGCCTAGAGGGCCTGGGCTTCTGGCCGTACATGGCCTGTATCTGTGACAAAGCACTCATCATGACCCTCCTTGACTTGTCTATGTGTGGTTGCTACAGGCTCTGTGCAGAGACTCAAGGATGCTGCCAGCTGGTGGTGCTCCTGAGATTGAGCTGTGTCAGCAGCTTCAGAAGTACGGGCGCAAGGAGACAGGACTGGACCAGTACGCTATTGCCAAGTATGCAGAGTCAATGGAGGCAAGTCCTCATTGTCTCCAAGCATGAATCTGTCGCCTGGCATGGACAGCATCAACTTTACTCAAAACACTTTTACAAGCCTTGCATTGCGCAAGTCACGCATCCAAACGGTTTGTATTTGTGCTCTGTGTCAGCTGTTTGCATGTGTTGTTGCATTATAGTCAATGGTAAAGCAGGGGGCATGGGCATCCAATCAATAAACAGCAATGCTGTTCACAACTCCACAATTGCTGAGTCATGACTCAGGTCTGAGCCTGAGCTGTGAGCTTCACAACCTGTTCACAAGCTTCACAAGGTTCTGTGCTTTTTCTGCATTTGAGTCAAAGTGTTCCCCTCAGAAGGCATAACTGTCAACGTATGTGCATGCCTGCTGCAGGTGGTGCCAAGAATAATAGCCGAGAACTCAGGTTTGAATGCAACAGATGTGGTGTCATCCTTGCATGCTGCCCATGCCAATGGGCAGCAATTGGCAGGCCTGGACATTGAGACAGGCCAGCCCAAAGATCTTGCTGAGGATGGCATTCTTGACCTGTACTCTGCTAAGTGGTGGGCGCTGAAGTTAGCCACTGACGCTGTTGTGACTGTGCTGAGGGTAGATCAGATCATCATGTCTAAGCAGGCTGGTGGGCCCAAGCCCAGACAAGGAGGCGGTGATGATGAAGACTAGTCTGGGTGCTGTTCAGAGGCAATCATTACATTGTTGTCTATATTTGTATGGGATTGGCATTTTATCCCTGTTGTTATCAGAAGCTGCTCATACAATCAGACATGCACCAACCTCTCTGCGTGTATCCTAACGCAGCATTTCGAAAACACAAACGTTTGACACCCGCTTAACCGGTTGAACCTCACAATGGAAGGATAGGCTTTGGTGGGGCTTGCCAATGTACATCATACTGCGCCCGCACGCTCTGTTCAATGTCGCAGAGTCATGTGGCAGAAAGAACTGAAAATGCACTTGATTAAATCAGTCAAGCCAGTGTGCCTCACAAGTGACAGCTAACGAGACTACATTATCCTGCAAGCAGTGGCGTCATGGTGCTGATGTGCATATTGCGCTGGCGTCGACTTAGTCACTTCAAAAGTTTCATGATGAACGAGCATGTCATGCGATCTGCTGGATGTACAGAACAAAGCGCATAAACAGAATGCATTTGTACTAAGGTCGACTGTGTGGTCATAGGGTACAGAGCAATGTATGTGCTAACATATAAAGCAGCCACTTCTGACAGCATGAACAGCAACACACATGATGCTGTTCCTTGCATGCTGTTGCTGCTCACAATATTGGCAAAAGGCTTGTCAATCTCTAATCACTTCAGGTGCTTGTCAAAAAACTTGTAGATTCTGCTCCATGCCAGCTTTCTGGTCTCATCTGAAGAAAGTGGCTGATCCAGTTCTGCAAAGGACAGCAGGCATGTCAGTGCTGCCTGCCAAGATGTGCACAAGCACGAAAACGCACCATGTGTACAGCTATGTCAACAGACAGACACTTATCAGTAAGCTTTCACAACACTTCTTTGAGCTGGGAGATGAGTGCAATGAACTGCCAATGCTGCAGATGCAAAAATTGCATTGACATTGTGCTTGCAAGCCGCCACCAGCAAGCGTGCTGAATTACTGGGTGGGCCAGCACAAAATAGGCCAACTGCGTCAAGATGATCATCTTTGGGGACAACATCACTTACTTTCTCGATGATCTTCTGCAGTCAAGAAAGCATGGCCAGCATCATCATACACAAACAGCTCAAAGTTGCCTCCACTGTCATTGCACTTCTTGACAAATGCTTCAGCATCCTGTGCACAACAGCAAGCCAATGAGGGTACAAACTTTTGCTCACCATACTGCGCTATTGTGCAGCAGCACAGAGGAGCATGCTACTGACAAAAGTTTAGCGCAGGATCAATGGAGGCAGCTGGCAGAGATGGAGAGGACACAGATTTGTGTCTTTGCAAGAAGCGCAGACATGCCTGAGTTTCTGCATGCAGTGCAAACTTTTGCGTTTGTGCAGGCTTGCAACAGCTGACCTTGACTGGGAAGAAGGTGTCATGCCGCCCAAAGTGACCTTGCAGGGGAATCTTCATCTTCTCAGCCTGTATCAAAAACCTGTGGTTGCTTTCAGACCAACCCAAATAAAAAGCACTGGTGACTGCAGCAACACCAGCTGACTGAACAGCTTTGGTACAAATGCATGAGTCCCTGCACAGGGATGTTTCAGCCTGCATGCATGTAAACAAACAGGACTATCATTGTGCTGCATGGTGGTATGACAGGCAACAGTTACTACTCCACAAAAGGCAAGAAAGAACAGCTGCATTATTGCCACTTTGTGTGAGTCTGTGGGGTTGCTTGAGATACCTCTCCATGGCCTTCAGATGGCAGGCCATAGCATGGAGCCCCACAGTCTATCTTGCCGCTCTGAGACATTGCTAGAGTTAGGGCTCCGCCCATGCAGAAGCCCATGCAGCCGATCTGCATCATGCCTGCTTAGTCTGCTTATATAGAGACCAATCTGATGCCGATTTGACCGTCTGCATCATGTCAATGCCTTCGATGCAGTCTTGCCATCTGGATGTCATGTGTAAGTTTTGAGATGAGCAGAGGTGACACAAGAATGTATGGTATAAATATGGAGCACAAAGTGAAGCATGCTGAGCTGAGCTGGTGTTAGCTTGAGTGGGTGATTTTCTGGTTTGGTAAGCCTGAAGGTGTTATTTGTACCATGACATGCCATGCATACATGCCTGGAAGCAGCTTGAGGTACAAAGGCCGGTGCTGCAAGTGTATGTCCTGGTCCAATGCATGGCTTGACATACAGTACGTGCTGTAGAGTATGTAAGGGTTGCATATCAATCAGAGCTTTGCTCAGAACCAGGTTGTACATGGCAGAAATGTCAAGCCACATCAATGATAGAGTTTGCCTTGGGTGAGCCTGAACTTCTCAGGTAGTCCACTGTTTGGTGGAGCTCCTTGATAGCTTGATGCCAGTCTAGGCCTTCCCTTATCTAGCAACACCAATTGCACATCAACATTATGTCAATTCACAGCAGGAGTTGAGCTTGAACATGCAGACTTGACCTGACCATGGGGCAGACCAGTCTGAAAGGGTAATGATGATAGGCAGCATGGTACTTGCAGACCACATTGGCGCAGGGCACAAGAGCAGGGCAGACAACCAGCGCATGCCAGCACGTACATGCTTGGCCTCCTCGACCTCGACGCCAACTTTGCCTTTATACAGGTCTGGAATGAGAGCCCTATAACTTCGTTTGCTGATGTCAACAGCAATCTCCTTCAAATCATCTGTCACGCCCCACCATTCCTGCACCAGAAGGCAGATCATGACTTGAAGATCTCGCATGATGCGCTACAAAACGTACTTATCCCAACCTGAAGAACAATCACGGCGGGAGCAGTTTTCTCCCCGACTTCGTAAGCAGGTATGTCGGTCCCGATCGTAATCCTTTCAACACCCATGGCGAGTGTCACCAGTCTCCTTCGCTTGCAAGCCCTGCAGGATGCAAAAACAAATGCAAGCAGCGGAAATCGTATGTCTCTGAATATGTCGTGCTGCACAAACGGTTTACATGCATGCAGAATGCTTCGACGCGTAGATATACCTGCACGCTCTGATTGGGACTGCCAGGTGGTGGGGTGGAAAACTTACAATCTGCCGCAAAGCCAACGCGGTTTGAGCGCCGTGAGTCAGCATTCAACGGCAAACAGCACGCGAGAGCTACAGCTGGATTCGGAGTGGTGCGTAATGCAGCATATGCATGCAGGTATGGGGTACAATTTGGCGTAAAAGCATGGTCTTTTTCACGTTCAGCGACAGTGCGGTGATGGCACGGTGACAGCACGGTGAAAGAACGGCGAAGGGACCGTGCTGTCACCATACGACTGTAACCGTACTGTCACCGTACTGTCACCATGAATTTTGCGGAAAATGCACGCCGTATGCAGGGCAAGCTGAAGAAGACAAATGCCACAAGTCACGACCTGTATCTATTCTATCTTGAACATTAACTTTGCATCAATACACTGCGCAATCTTGCATACGACAAGTTGCTGTGCATTGGTGTCAGGTCCGGCATAGTCTTGGTTTTGCACTTCGTCTCGGCGGACATACCGACATTTCGTTAGGTCAGAACAGCGTTGCACAGTGCAGGCTCGCCTCGTGTTGCAAGAGTACTGTCGCCAAGGTTCGCACCAACTTATCAGGCGTTACAAACGCCAGCGCAGCCTGCTCAATATGTCCCACACTGCCCTACCGAGTCAGCACTTGCAAAGTCTCAATCCAACTCAGCGCTGTCTTCACACCCCTTTTCGCCCGTGCACGCCAAAACTGCATTGTAGCAGTTCACTGCATGCACACCGCGAGACACATGCGCCCAGATTGTTTCTAGACCAGCCACAGGTGGGTGTCCAAGGCTGATCACTGTCGTGCTACAGTTTGTTGGGATATGCTTGGTGCTGGCATGATTGCATATTATGAAAAGGAGTCCATGGCATGCTGAAGCATATTCTGGCGCGAAGCTGGCTTACAACGCCTTTTGTATAGGTACTGCACAACAGACAGCACAGCCGCAAGCGGAAGAGCCCAGTACAGTGCCAAGCTGAAACACAGTCTGATTACAGAACACGCAGCAAGCAGGATGTCAGGATAGTGGTGGCAGGCTCCACAGGGTACATAGGCAAGTATGTAACAAAGGAGCTCATCAAGCGAGGTTACAATGTCGTGGCATTTGCGCGAGAAAAGAGTGGAGTTGGCGGAAAGCAGTCAACAGAGCAAACACAGAAGGTGTGGTCCTATGAAAGGTGCCTTGGCTGCTGCTGTTGCCCACAGGAACATACTGCTTGGAACAGCATGCCCATTAGGATCAGCTCCTGACATCACTGTGAAGACAAAGCCAGCATCTGCATTACGCTCCACAAAAACATGTACACCACCATTACCTGACAACACAGCCTGCTGCATGTGCAGGATTTCAAGGGGGCTGATGTCAGATTTGGTGATGTCAGCAGCAAAGACTCTTTGCGCAAGAGCGCATTCAGTGAGCCTGCAGATGTTGTCGTGTCATGCCTAGCCAGCAGAACAGGCGGCAAGGTAAGCATGATCTGAGTTGCTGTGTCTGGTGCCTTCTTTGCCAAATACACCGCTGCACTCTACTGCATGGGTAGACTCCTGCACGTCTTGCCTGCCTACTTACAGCGTGAACCATGTTGTGACTCACAGTACAGCACAGATGAGTCTGCTACGAGAACACATGTGCTCTGTCCCTGACAGCTGGTGAAAGCTTGCATGTCTGGGGCTGCTTTGATGCAATGCTCAATCACTTCTTCATGTTCAGCAGCCGGCATGCAATGATGCTCCCTATGCCATGTTTGCACATTGCATGCATCAACTTGCTCCACACGATTCGCTTCTTGGTCTTGCAGAAAGACTCCTGGGCAATAGACTACCAAGCTACTTTGAACACCTTGGAGGTGGCACAAGAAACCGGTGCAAAACATTTTGTGCTGCTCAGCGCCATCTGTGTGCAAAAGCCACTGTTGGAGTTTCAGCATGCCAAGCTCAAGTTTGAGGAGGCATTGCAATCAGCACAAGGCATCACCTACAGCATTGTGCGCCCAACAGCTTTTTTCAAATCTCTGGCAGGGCAGGTACTGTCAGCCTGACACTGAAACACAACTCAGCTGGAAAAGCATTGGTCTGCTGCTGCTTTAGCTTCCATGTGTACATGATGCTGCATGGTCATGCATATGCAAAAGCACTATGCGTCAGTACTGATGTGTGCTTGCCAGTGTGCTGTAAGCAATTTACGCATGAATGCGTACAAGCCTGCTAGTTCTGAGTGTGCCTGCCTCCATGTTACTTTATATTTCATGATGCCAAGACTGCAACATCTGCTAGTGGTGTGCTGAAACATGCCTATTGCAAGCCTCTCAGGAGCAGTGACAAGATGTTGTGCATAAGTGCATGTCATGGTAGTGTGGCCAATCTGCATGCTTGTTGCATTTATCAAATTTGCTATTACACATTGTGTTGCGTATGGTGTAGTAGTTGGTGTAACATGTAGTTCCTGCTGGTACCATCTATGAACCTGCATACCTGCTCAGAATGCTTGTCACGGCTGTAGAGAGCTGATGGCATCGTAGCAGTGCATCCAAAGCTTTGTGCTCGCTGTACAGGTTGAAAATGTGAAGAAGGGTTTTCCTTACATCATGTTTGGGGATGGCCACCTGGCAAGCTGTAAACCTATTAGCGAAGCTGACCTTGCCAGCTTCATGGCAGACTGTGTGGAGGACGAGGACAAGGTCAATCAAGTTCTTCCCATTGGAGGTAACTCATTCAGCCCCAATGTCATGTCGGCTGGTAATTCCCAAGTTACCGCTGAGCTGTGTGCTTGAGATAAGCGCATGATTAAGGGTCTCCAATTTTGACATGGTGCTGTTCATGTTGTTGTCCCATATGCCTAGTCAGGCTGTATGATTATGACACGTGCAACCCTTGTCCTGAATGGAACTTATCAAGCAAGATGTTCCCATGAAGGTTCTGTCTGGCAAAGATTTACAATGCCGACGCAATTGTGAGTCAATTATATGTTTCAAGCCAGGCCAAAGCTCAGCTGCAGAGGAGAGAGGCCATCACGCTTGAGCCTATGCTAGCCAAGCAAAGTGGAACCACTGTTTGATGGCTGCACTGCCACAGTGCCAGGAGTCGTGTTGCTTCTGGCAAGAGCTGCACCCTCAACTATGCGCAACTGCCGTTGGTTGTGACACTTGGTGAGAGTGTGCTTGATTTTCAGGGCCAGGCAGAGCATGGTCGGCCAAGGAACAGGGGCAATACCTCTTCAAGCTAGCAGGCAAGAAGGAGAGGTTCATTTCTGCGCCTGTGGGGCTCATGGACGGCATCATTAGTTGTTTTGATGGCCTGACCAGATTTTTCCCAGGCCTTGAGGTCAGCATTGCACCTTGAAAATTAGATATGTTGCTGATGCTGAGTTCATGCAGCCTGCTGTGCATATGTGACCATGATGAGTCAAATTGACTCAATACTGTTCACACTGCTTGGTCTGACATTTACTGGAGTCTGCCTGCGTATCTTGGGGTCATTCATGTCAACATGATGCGTGGTGGACATGAGACATAGACTCATGCATATGTGTGCAAAGCTGCAAACCTGAATGATGTTGGTAGGCAGCTTGTTTGCAGAGCCGATGGTGTCAGAGCACCCGTCTAGTTGTGCAAGGCAGAATTGTGCAATACTGCTGATGTAGGACTCTGCTGAGTTTGGACGTATTGGTCGATACTATGCAACCGAAAGCATGCTGGTATGGGATGACAAGCAGCAGAAGTATATAGCTGATGCAACACCAAGCTATGGCAAGGAATCTCTGGAGCAATTTTTTGAACGTGCGATGAAAGAAGGACTTGCTGGTCAAGAGCTGGGAGATGCTGCCATTTTCTGAAATTTTGATTTGGGCTGTTCTGATGCGTGAATTGTTCTCCAGCTCCTTTTGGTGAAGGCGCAATGCAGCTGGATCATGGCTAAAAACATTGTGTATGAGAGGCAAGTTGCCTATCAGCGTCACACGACGTTTGCCATGAAGCGTTTGTACAGCTAGACTAGCTCATGATGCAAATATAGCGATGCATATGCAAGCAGTGCTATTTGTTTTGCTTAGGCTGTAGCTCTGAAAATAGACCAGCCTGGGGTTGCACCATTCTCGTTGGGGGGCTGATATTTGTCGTAACAAATATGCAGCTGCATGCAGCGGCATGTATCTAGTGACAAGTTTCCAGCGTGGTAGCAACTGATCCTGATGCAGGGTTTGTGACACTGATAGGTTGCATTCGACGACATCCGTGAATGCAATGCTGTGCAGAGCCTGGCAACATGCCTGGATCATAAGTACTCATAAGCACTAGTGTAAACGGTTGCACACTTCCTTTTATGTGGTGGGCTGTGCAATTCTTTGCAACGCATCTTAAAGCCTTTGCCAACTGTACACATGTGCCTCAACTGTGCCTGGTGCAAACGTTGATAACCTCCAGCCGAAGCAACTGGGGCGAAGTGCTCGGTTTAAGCTGTGAAATCTGGCTGGCTGCCACGAGCTGAAGTAGAGTTCAAGTTGGAGGTTGCGACGGTGAGCATACCTGAAGACTTAGAGATGCCATAGGGTGCATGCATTGTGAAATGCACTCAATGGGCATGCTGTCAGAGTGAAGAGGTCTGAGTTAGGTCACTCAGTCATGTTGCAGCAGAACCAAACTTGCAGTTGCAGTCAATGAATCAAGTGGAGTTGACAAACCAATGTATCATCGCTACTGTGTGAGCTGTTGTAGCTGCGTCAGTGCGACGCAGCGCCGTTGACGGTCTGGAAACGTAAAGTTGCCGTAAGGAAGCTGTCTGCGCACGTGTTCGCAGCCCTAGTGAGTCTTAGAGTGAGAGTCGAACGTGCAGTTGTCAAAGCTGATCCAAGCGCAAAGGCAGACGGTCGTTCAGCTGCTGTTGGATGCGCAACGAAATTGCATCTGCATCTCTACTAACACGCCGTTATAATCAGATGCAGCACTCCTCCGGCCTGAGGCACTCGGTCTCCGAACCTATGCAGTCGGTGTTCCGGTTCCTCTCCCGGGATAGCAGGCAACTAGCATTGCGTCGCTCACTTTCTGCACCAAACTCAGTCCTTTCACAACCAACCGGCGACATCCATGCGAAATCCGACGTGGACAGCGATGGGCTGAGCGAACCTGACAACTTAGCTGCGGCATCCTGCCTCGAAGAGCCTATCTGGCGGCCAGCGCCTCCAGTATGTGAACGCTTCCGACTACAGGTGTTGAGGCGTGAAGTGGGAGGGTGAGCAGCCGTTGGAGTCGTAGACGCTGTGCATGCGCCATTCACGCTGACAGGCCCAGCCTGTCTGCAACTCTGCCATGAAATATAAATTCGGACAGAGTTTGGTACCTTCTGACAGTTGACTTTGACAGCAGACTGCGTCGAAGGCCTACATGATTCCGATGCTATTGCTCAGGCTGTTGCTCTCAGATTGAATTGTGCAATCTCCAAGGATGCTGTCACATGAGGATCAGGATGATGACAACTGAAAATCATTATGTACAATATATAGCAATCTGTAGCCATCAATGCAGGAGTCTAGGCCCTGGACTATGACTCAAACTGTACAACATTGAGACCCTAGCCATCATGTCGGAACATGATACACATAAGCTCAATGTTCAGCTGGGCTAGCAGGGGGCGAGTGGTAATTATTTGTAAGGCAAATAGGCAAGTAGGCAAGTAGGCAAGTAGGCAAGTAGGCAAATATATATTTGCAATAGATTGATGTGTCAATGATGGTGTAGCGGGGCATGTGTCCTGACTGATAGCTAGGGCTTATCAGAACGTATCAGGGTTTCCTGCCGGATGATATGCATTGCAACTGATCAGAGAGGTTACACATTATTGTCGCGCTCTGGTTGGTGCATCAAGCCAATATCTTGTAACTACATTGCTATCTAGCCTCTCCCTGCTACAGATGGTATATTTTGAGTTGTGACACTTTTTGTCAAAAGCCAGGTGTTGAAGCCACGCTGGTTCCAGGAACGCACAATCAATGTGTATCATGAAAATGTAAGAGGTATTGGTAACAGTAGCTAAAAGAGATATCTTGATGCGATGAGATGCAATTAGACATTGCATGCAATGGATCCTACACTACAGTGGAAAAGCAATGTTGATACTTTGAAACATGAGTGCCATATGGAACCATTTGATACTTGAACACTAGAAGTCGACATTCGACTGCAGTGAGTGAGGTGGAGCATTGTACTTTCTGTAAAACTCAAAAAGCATAGAGAGCTTGTACCCTACCATTGCAAAACTCAAACACAGCCTCCTGCAACACCTGCTTGACCAAATGTAGTGGATACACAGCTGGTAAAGCTGCAAATCGAGCCTTTTAGCCCACCATAAAAGCAGCTTGAATTCAAACTGACTACTTAACATAATTAGCCTTGCTAAGCAATAGAACAGCCAGCCTAGCCTGCTGCATGTTCCATACTTGCACCACGCCTGAATCCTCGGATTCCTCTTTTGATCACTGCACCATTTCACTCCTGGCCCCAAAGTATGCTTCCATGACAGCACGCAAAGCTAGATTTGGAATGAGGTGCTTGTGGTCCATGGGCTCATTTGTCATTGGAGATGTGTCACTTTTCTGTAGCCACTCTTTGATGTGCTGCCTTTCATAAGTGTGACCATCAGCAGCCACCACTGGGTCACGCAGCAGCTCCTGCACAAATGGTCACCAGTCAGCATCAAATGCCACATCACAACATGCTCAGAATATGCTAACAAAATGTGCTCAGGATATGGTCAAGAGTCTGACTCAAAACAGACAATCTGCATTGGATGGCTGATTGCTGATAGTATGAAGAAATACATGCTGCTTTTTGAGCAAACACTGCTTGAGCAACTCAGACAGGCTGACACCCGAAGGTGGGCAGCAGCATAAACCACATGTACACTTTTGGCTTACAATATTGGCCCATCAGGACTCTTTTGGGAAGCAACCTCTGATGTATCTGCAATGGGGACAAACAGCACAACGAGCATTGCAGTGGTAGGCACAGCAGAAAAAGGGAAAAGCGTACTGTAGTAATAGGGCAACAGAAAGAGGAGGGAGCCTCTAAATCCTCTTCACCATCGTTTAGGTCAAGCACATCCAGTCCTTGCTCAAGCTGCACCACGCTTTCACCCTGCCCAATATCAGCAGTACTCTCGATTGGGTGCTTGTATGCCTTGGGAGGCTCCTGCTGTACATCTCTGAGGAGGCTTGCCTGGCTGCCAGACTTCACACTGACTGGCATTGGGGTTACATACGGCTGGCTTGCCTGAGTGGCGTATAGGGCAATTGGTCCTGCAGCTTTTGGTGCCTGGGGCCCAGTGGCGTGTGATGCATTTGAGAGGGTAGATGTTGGGGATGACACACGTGGCTGCTTTGCAGGCTTAGGAGCAGCTGCTGCTGCAGCTTCTCTGGCTAAGCTGGTTGCAGCTGCTTCATCTTGCAGTCTCTTAGGCAGGTATGTGTCCATAGTGTGTGCTTGAGCCTGCAACAAGTTCACAGCAAATGTTGCCACACAGCCACTGCGTGGCCCCAGCACGGCACATTTACAAGCAAGTGTGGCGCCTGCAGAGCCTTTGTGGGCACTGCCAAACGGCATGCAATGGTGGCAGGTTTCTGACAGTGTGCAGCAATAGCACAGGCCTGCAGCAATAGCGCATAAACTAGTGGTGACACGATGTAACAGATGTAGAGTGCAACAGTGACTTTCAGCCTGAGAACAGGCTACATTCACAAGGTTGGCCTGCACCTCTGCAAACCAGACCCTCAAGCAATGCCTTGATCATATGCTGTTGCTAGTGAAGCCTGAGGATGCAAAAGGCTGTGCCAGTGCATGTTCAAAGGGAATGACACATGCTGGGTGGGATCAAAAGGCAACAGGATGGCAAGAGCAGAAGTACCTGTTGGGCATAGCGCCTTGCAGGGTTGTAAGCCTGCAGCTCAGCAGGGTCATGGGCAAAGGTGCAGGCAGTGCCTCTTTGGCAACGGCCTTGTTGGAAATAAACGCACATGCGTGTCTTAAACAAAGCTTCATCAGGGCACTGCTGCTGTGACTGGTCATCCTCTTCATGTGAGGGCTCATGTCGCATTGGTGCATGTGCCTGCATGATCAGGACAGCATGTAAGCATCCCAATCTGCACAGAGTGGGCAGCATGGGTGAAGTACAACGTGTTTGCTTGCAGCACAACATAGTGTGCCAGAGGAAAAACATTCAGCTGCATCAATGCATATGCCTGCATGGTCACTGCAATGAGCCTTTTGATGGACAGCTCAGAGTCAGCAGGGCTCGAGACAGGCATTGTAGCTCAAGTCAAGAGTCCCTGCACAGCAGTGCATCAGAGTGTGGAGCTGATGCAAACATTATACTGCAGGAACCCAGCTTCACACAATGTCCAGGTGACTGAGCTTGGGCTTGAGCTTGATTTACACATGGAGAGGCGACGCACAGTTTGTTGTATTGCTGCTGGACAGACATTCATCAACACAATGTTGAATGACTCAAGAAGTTACATACTACCTCTTGCCGGCTTGCGTGCTTATGAGGGTGCCGAAGCTCATCACGTCCATGAGCAAACCAACAGGTACTACCTCTTTCGCATTTACCTGCAAGCAACACCCACAGCTTATGCAAAACTCTCAGCGGCTGGAAAAGTGTACAGTTCTGTAAACTGGACTACATTTTGTGTACTGGACAAGGCTTCGATTGGCACATAAAAGCTTACCAGATTCATAATATCGGCACAACATCAGCTTTTGTTGGTGTGCTGGTGGAGGAGCAAAACCTTGCTGAGGTCGCTGGGCGTAAGTGTTACTTGGCCTGGAGTTTGCTTGTACTGGTTCAGGCGCTGCCGCCGCTTTAGGCTGCATGACCTTTAGCTTGTCAGCTTTGCACAGGACCCACGGTGTATATTGAGCTCTGATCAAACCAGCTTGAATGTGGTTAGGAAGACACATACCTTTTTGCCAGGCTTCGGTTTTGCATAAGAGTCGAGGTTGGCAGACTCCGCGCTGCTGCCAGCCATTGTAGAGATTTGTCGCAACTAAAAGTATGTCTGCACTTTTCAACACTTGTCACGGGCGTACAAGCTTCGCGTTGCCGATAAACACCTCGACACTCATGAAAAGCTCACAGAACAACATGATCCTGTGAGGGACTGGATCGCATATCTCGCGTACCTTCTCTCCGACTTGTAATATCTTGTTAGGGAGGCTCCGAGCAAACCTCGTTGCACTTTGCACGGGAGCAGATAGCTAAGCCTTCTGTGCGTGCTGAACAAAGAGTAGTTGTAGTAGAGATTCAGCCACTGTTCAAACCGCTCATCTTGCTGTCGGACTCGCCGAGGTGAAGTCGTGCAATGGAACCAGGTCGCGCGTCGTCGTTACGAAGAAGATGTCCGCAGACACGGGCTAAGCAGACAGAATCCCAGCAGCTGCATGACTCTTTAGCTGTCAGAAATGAGCCATACTATGAAATGATATATGCATGTGGACTGCAGACCTTCTGCAAGGTTTCACTTGTCTGTGTAAAAATCTGTGTATTATGACTTCCATGTCGACATGTGGATCATAACAGTGGTATTTGATACCTAGTGTCATGCTAAGAGATTTTTATTTGTTGCGTATTTATGTACTTCCAAAGCACGGTGACAATTTCTCAGCAGTTTTCTGATGATGGTTTTGTTTGTCTATGTTACTGTTTTGCCTTTTTCGTTTCCTGATGAAAAACTGCAATTTAGTCAAATGGGCTAGCTGGCCCCAACGACTGTAAAATCCCTGACTGACTACAGTCGACATGATGAACGTCTCATCGAGTGCCTTTGTTGAGGGCACGAATGATCCGGCACACCTTTTTCGGAGCCATAAATTTCACAGTTGGCTCCAGGGTCAATCTGTAGGTTTGAGCATTGAGGATGATTTAGATCTGTGAACTGTTATTGGCAACGCCAAAAACCATTATGCAGAGGCATGGCATCAGAGTAGACTCACCAGTGTTGCTAGGTACCAACCCTTGGAGCCAGAATATGTCCTAGCACCTTATCTTTCAGCAGTCAAGGGCTTCAAGAGCCGAAAACTCAACAGCAGACTTAGATGTGGATGTCATGGTCTTCATGTAGATACTGGTAGGCTTTTGCCTTTAGCGCTAAAGGCTAGCTAACACTGCAGGTGCCTAGGCAGCAACGCCATTGTGTTTTCTGCGCTTCTGGTTCAACACAAAATGGACATCGTTTTGTGTTTGATTGCCCTGCATATTGTGCCATCAGGAATCATGGCTCACAAGGTAATCATTTAGTCAACATGTGCAGAGAGTTACAACCAATAGTGCCAACACTCTCTGCAACAGAGCAACCATATGGATGTCATGGAGAAACTCACGAGCTTGTACATGTTACGTCGTGCGCTGTCAGTCGTTAAAAAGGGGCACAGTGAGGCAAAGTGTGCATGCGATGTTGCAAGACAATGATAACATCCTCACCAGAAGACATACAGCTAGCCATAGATGTTGTGCAACAACATGCAATAGCTGCATCATTGTTGCTGCTGATCTTTCTGCTGCTGTTCCTGCCAACATACTGCTACTGCCAACATCAATTGTTGTCATTGCTACTGCTGCCGACATAACTGCTACTGATGCCAATATTACCGCTGCTGTTGCTTCTGTTACCAACATTATAGCTGCTGTTGCTGCCTACACCTCTATTGAGTGTCAACATTGCTGCTGCTGCCAACACCACTGTTGTTGCTGTCATTGCCGCTGCTGCTGCCAATATCGCTGCTGCTGCTGCCACATCTTCTGCTGTGCCAAAATCACTGCGTTCACTGCCATTGCTTTTGCTGCATACAGAACTAGTCGTTCTCACCCAAGTCTGAGCGAGCCGCATGTCAGCAATTACAAACGACTTGTTTCTTTGCTGACAGCAGGACAATTCGCATGCTGTCAGGCATGACATCATCTCTGACAGCAGAGATGTCCGATGTTTGATCAGACATGTTGGACATGGAACTTGACATTCAACCTGCCTGTTGCTTGTCACATGGACTCAGCATCAAACGCCATGCACAGCATTTTAGCAGCAGCAATGAACTGACCGTGTATCTTGCTTAGGAATACAACGCAGTTTGAAACGATTTGGCGTTTGAGCAAAATTATGATAGCTACGTATGTATACAAAGTCATACAATGTGCCCTCCAATACGACTACAAACCAGCAGCATCCACCTGAGAATGTGACACACTGTGCAGTTACTGACAGTACTAGTATGCTACAGAACAACATGTATATTTGGAAAAAGCGTTTTGAGTAATGTACCTTCCATTGCAGTATAGGAGAAGAGAGGATGTTCTGTTCAATCCTGTAGGTGCCATGCTGGCCTAGTTTGCAAAATTATGCATATTTGATATGCTGAGAATCCTTACATACTTCATCTGTGCATGCTGACTCACAGGTACATCCAATGAGACATCGAAACCTTCGAATTGTATATCCTGCCAGTGCATACTTTCAGCTATGGCACAGCATCTGCCTTCAAGTTGAGCACACAAAACACACTGATGCCTTCTAAAACCAACACAGTCACAATATGAGTCAAACCTGCATGCAGCAACAGTCCCAACAGCAAGATTTGTAGCTGTAACAGCAATGATTGCGGCATCCACTGGAGCAGATGTAAATTCAACGGTATTACCATAATGATGATTGTTCCGGTTCTGACATCATTGATGGGTGGAAAGAGCATCAGTGGACAGCAGCATTTATGCGCTGACAGGAGAGATTCTTGTCACATGCTGTTCATACCTGTCCCAAAGCTTTCGCGTAAGTGGCAGAACTGTTAGAAACAGAACAAAAAAACACCAACCAACAAGATCCACCTTGTATGAGTACGAAAACTTGAAATGGTAAAATTTGAATATATTTGCTGCATCAAACCATGAGGGACCAACAAAAACACACAAAAAAGAGAATATCAAATACGTTGCGTTCAGTAAAATCTCAGGTCTGCTAACTCTCTGGCAGAAAGCTCCTACATCGACAGAAAAGCTGTATGCCGGGGTCAGAATTTGTGCCAGTGATGCTGGCCACACTGCGGAAAGCACGGGATTCTGCATGCAGCAATATGCATGCTGTGAGTTGTAAAGCAAGCCCATAAGCTAAACTGGCAACAGGATCTGAAGCTGCAACAGCCACTTCTGATAAGGGGAATGCAAGCAGGAGAATCTGTGCAGCTTAAGATCTGGAGGTCACGTCATACAGCTTGGCACAAACGCTTCAAGACAAGCCTCAAACATGCAGATTGATGATGCCTGGTGTGCAAAGAGCATGCAAAGCACGCTGCTTGCAATGCTTGACCATTGGATGCTACATGCAGGATCTAGCTCAATAGGGTAAGCAAGTGAGCTCTGGTGTTGCTGGACCCTGACAGTTCACAAGCTTCCCAACTCAAAGTTGCAGAGCTTGTGGCCTGAGAGCACAGAATTTGCGAGATGCTGCAGGCTACACTTACAGCAACAGAGTACGCAGCCTACGGGACCTGCACACGGTTGCAAGTAACGCTCAGCGGCAAGCTGAAACACTTGCCTGCTCATTTCCGCTTGTGCTTCCGCTGAACCACGGCTCATGGTATAAGACAGCCAAGCAGCCGCAGTGAAACGCGACCGAAATGGCCACACTCTCCAACAGCAGCACAAAATTCTTGCAGCTGCTGATCTGCTGTGGTGGTCTTGCTGGAATCAGCTCTGCTGCAGCAGGCCGTAGACTAGCAACTACGCCCAAGCTGATAGCCACAAAGTCTAAGGTACTCCTCTGCAGGGCAAGAAGCCAAGTCAGCATGCCAACACCACACTGCCTATAGGCTTACTCTCAGCTTGCATGTACTGTTGTTGTTCAAGTACTGCCTCTTGTACAAATGTCTGCCGTGTGTTACGGGTGCCAAACTATCTGATGAATGCTCTGATGCTTTGATCCCTTGCGGCAAAGATGTACACACAGACTACTTCAGAACCATCTGCATCTAACCCTTACGGACGCCAGTCAGCAGGTCACTCAATTGCAGTCTATAGTCACTGCAGCTTTGAGCAGGTTGTGATGACTCATACACATGGAAGTCAGCTCAAGTGCTGCTTGTATGTAAGGCTGCTTGTGTGCAGCACAGTGCATTTCTGCCTTCAATAACAGACGACCAGCCAGCAGAGTGAGCCAACAGGTACAGCTACAACAGCCAAACCCATCTGAGACATGCATCTGAAAGACCCAGCAGCATGCTGATCTATACGTCTATCAGTTGCCACGACCTGGTCAATGCCACAGACATCATGCCAATAGCACGCAATGGGTTGGCCTGCTGGCTAGCGTCCCAAAGGGATCATGTAGCACAAGCTCCATAGGGGCAGGTGCAGGGGATTGGCCTGCTGACTAACATCCCCAATGGCAATGCAGCAGGAGGGCAACAGAGGCAGAGGGGCACAGTAGGTGCTGGTGCAGGGGGACCCACCTGAACTACAGAGAACCTGGAGCCATCAATGAAGAGGAGAATGTTGACGGCCACTGACAGCAACAGCTCATACACCACCATGTACTGCAGCACCCCATGCCAACAGTCATCAAAATAAAACTTGTCATTCATGCAACAGAATGTATTTTGCCGTTTGAATAGTGACTGTAAGATTTGTTTGACCAAGAACGTGCAGTGTGACCACTTCCAGCATGGGGCACCTGGTTTGCCACTTACATGTGCCAATGCCTTCTCGGCTGTCACCTGGCCGCATCAGAGTAGGTGTCTGTGGTGACTGTGAGTCACGTTCAGCATGATCCGCCACTTGATTTGTCAGCATGGTATGTCTTTGCCATAGCCATGCATGGTGATGCACGATGTGGACGGAGTTCATGACATGATTTAGTCATGCTGATCAGGAGCACAGTGGTTGCATGCATTAAGGTTGCACATGAGATGCTCATGCAGCTGCATTGGTGAGTAAAGATGCTGCAGAGCATTGCAGCAGTGCAGTGTAACACGGCCCACCTTGATAACAGCCAGCTTGATGACATGAGAGGACCTCGCCTCTCGCAACACTGTGACCACCCCTGCAGCAACAGCAGCAGCACTGTAACAGCAATTACGGCAAGAAGAGCACTGGTGTTGCCAGGAGTAGCAGTGACCCTGGAATGGTATGTCAGGTTACTGTGCCTTTTTGGTAGCAAGTGCAAGCAAAGGAGCATATGTTTGAAGATGTAATGAATCATCGACGGATTGAACAACCTACTCGGTCAAACCTCCTAGAACTGGTATCACGTAGCACAAGTGGGACTGTCGCTAGATCTACAATTTAAGGAGATTGCATGGTTGATATAACCAGCTGCATGAGAGCCTGCAAGCTGGACAGCATTTCCCATTCATGCAGCCCTCCTGCATGCAGATGCATCAAAGCCAAAGATGCGCAAGCACGAAGCGTGTCCAGCTTTCTCCATGTGCTGTCAGGTACACCCTCTTCAGCTTCATTCAAATGCTTACCCTGCTTTGATACGATGCGTGCATGTCTGACATGCAGGAGTGCTTACTGTGGCATGATACATGCAGGTGCATGAGTATGAAGGCTTGCCTGCCACAGAGGAGTGCCTATCTGAGATAGTGGCAGCTGCTGATGCATGGCCGGAGCCGACAGCCATACCCACATCTGCTGATGCCAAAGCCACTAGGTCATTGATGCCATCTCCACAGTACATGCATGTCTTGCCCAGGCCCTGAAACAAATGTCAACAGTAATATGGGGCTTGGAAGCTATCCGCGACCAGGAAGGTTGCATTGCTAGCTCAAGCCCCTCAGCTTGTGCTGAGTGTGAACCACATGTACAATGGTGACGTGTACTTAAATCCTGTCTGCACAAAATATGCATGTCTTGCGCAGCTGCTGAAGGTATGCCCAGCAGAAAGTCCTTCAGCGTTTCTCTGCTGCCTGATTCTGATTGCGTCTGCAGCCTGCATGCTGATGCTTTCAGCCTCTGCAGTGTTGCCAGCATGGAGCATACATGCTGGAACCAGCTTTGTGCTCACATGGTGTGCACAAGCTTTTTATGACTGCGTGCATGTGATTTACAGCAAGCCTGTGCTTACCAGTATGTGACGCTCCTGCCCTTCCAGGTATTGGAACAGCCCTCTGCTGCCCAGCAGATCCATGACCTGCCCCTTCTGCTGGCTTCGCATACGTGAGAAGACTGCCACATTGGTCATGACTGTCTCCACTACTGATGCATCGGCCTGCTGTAGCATGTGCTCAAAAGCAGGCCCTGTCACGCAGCATTGTGCCATCCCCTGTAAGCACATCAGACAAGTGCTCATACCAGTATTACCTAATACAGGTAAATGCTGTCAGTAACACTCAGAAAAACGCTGTACTGCCCATCTGGCACTGATACATTAAGCAATTCACAAAGCTTTGATGCTGTTACTGGCATACCAACCGTATGAGCCTCATACCCTTGGTGCGTCAAACAGTTTGCTTGGTGTCTGGAACAGAGCATGGTGCAGAAGCCTGCGTGTCTGAAGCACAAGTGATCTTGGGCATGCTTCACACTTAAACAACACAGGAAAAACCATCTACAACAG
>JAABUO010001823.1_pt1 | contig 26875 bp, 34 predicted proteins | sample 5559291 | NCBI WGS metagenome assembly JAABUO01 (sample SAMN10711878, study PRJNA513372) | rock metagenome | isolation source: Antarctica rocks | place: Antarctica: Victoria Land, Finger Mt sud
GTTGGACATAAGCCACTTCGGAAGGCAGTGACTTTGTTGCGGGGAATTGCTCTTCCAATTAGCTGGCGAATCCGTAACATTCGCAATGGGATACGTCGACGTGAATGCGGCGAGGAGGCGTCTGAATACATCCTTGGTAGAATTGGCTTCAATAACCTCAGTCTCGTTCAGGGAAGACAAGCTTTTATAAAATCGCTGGCCTTTGTCATCTGGCTCGTCGCCAGCTAAAATGAGCGATGGAGTGTCATGAAGAAGCTAAAAGTCTTGGCATGGCTACCTGAGAAGTGGCACTATCAGGAAGGGCCGAGGGGCGTTGGGATTAGTGTTATTCAAATAGACAACACAAAAGTCGTCTAAAAGTTCTGTCAAGATTTTATTAATATAAGTCTAAAAAGTGACAGACGCGTTGGTCAAATTAAACAACATGATTATATACTCAAAGTGCTTGTAACACGCGATCTTTTACTCGTTTTTACGTCAAATTCAAAGACAAAGATAAGTATTTTTCAAATTTAACTTAGTAAATCTCTTGACTTTACTGAGTCTGTCTAGAGTTTCACTAACTAGAGACAGTGAATAATAATTCTTCACAGTAATCTTGTTCAAATCTCAATAGTTTCTGCATAAACAAAGTCTATTGTTTTTTTTATTAAAAACGAATAGAATAAACGTATTAGTCGAGCTAATAAAGTGCTTAATTCATTCTTTCGCTAAGACTTTGTTTAGATGCTGTCTCAAAATTGCTAACTTCGTATTTGACAGATTATATAGCGAATTATACAACGACTCTGCAGTGATTTCGATCGCATAATTGTAATCTTTATGCAAAGGCAATCTGTCAACATTCTTTGTCAAGAATTCTGTGTCTTGAATGCATTTAAGATACGACTCATCATGATATTTATTGCTCTTACTTGATATTTCACAGTTAATTTTTCAATGATGTTGCATATGATAAAAGCGTACACAGTAGACTTTCCTTGTAGATATTTCGCAAAATTCTTTGCGATGAATAACTTAAATGCATGCTCGCTCACATTGAAACATCATGTTCTTGCAATTATATCTATTCGAATACGCTTAAATTGCATACTCGGCATACTCAATATTAAGAAAAAAAAATTTGTCAATGACATAGAAGATACTTGTACTGTTTTTCTTTGTGTCTCAGCTGTTTTTAAGCCAATTACATATCTTATAAACGTTATCATAACAAATATTTTGTTTATTCATGTAGATAAATCTTGAAAGATTGAAGTTTAATAGTAATATGCTTTGCTTGACGACGAAACGTTAAGAAATAACGTTTATCTTAACATTAATATTCAAATGTATTTCTGTTACTGTCTTTTAATCTTTCTGTATTACATGTCTCGTATATATAAGAGTTTTTACAAAGAAAACTTCTTGTTTTTTTCTTAATGATTGAGAGCGTTCGTCGAGAGCTTGTTTTTTCTCGAAATATTGTGACGATTTTTATGCAATATCAAATCAATGAAAACTCTGTTTACATCGAGTTTTTTTTGCGCTTCTTGATCTTTTCATCTTTGTAGTCGATGACAAATGTCTTGATCTATTACACGTATAGCATGTTATGTCGGATGAATTCTTGCTAGAACGAGTCGTGATATCTGACTTTAAGCTTGATTTCGACGACGTATTAGACTTGATTGACTTAAGAAGTCTTTTTTTCTGATAGAACTTCTTCTTGACTCTATTTTAATCATATAAGTTCTTTCTGTCTCGATGTTGTTTCAGCAACAAGACGCGCTCTTTTTATAAATTAATTTTTAATCAAGCAGTTAAATAAATTAGTGCATTTTGAGTAGTAAAGACTGACTGCACATTAATAATAGTTACACGCAGCTCAAATCTTAGCTTGATAAATAGATAAGCTCGCTTATGCTCATACTATATAATGAAAGTTAATGTTTTAAAGTGTTGAGATAGATTGCAAACGTTTATACAATCTAATTCAAATGTTGCAATGTATTTGTATACTGCTGAGTCACGTCTATGTCTTGATTCATTGAATTTTTAATAAAATTTAGAAAAAAGTTGATAAAATTAAATTACCTTTGCTAAGTAGCAGACATAGTCTTCTTATAATCATATTAAAGTTTTTTCGATTTATTTTTGAAACATAATATATAGTACAGAATCTTTTGTTTATCACTTTCAAAATTTTATAAAGTATTTTAAAATAAGATTTTGACATTGTAAATTCACTCTCTATATTCTTTTATAATTTTATCATAATACTTTTTCAAAAGCATGAGAAATCTTCGTTTCTGCAAGACAATCTCGTGATGACTTCGTCTCGCTCTCGTCAACACTATAAAGACAACCAAGCGTAGATTATTTGAATTAATAGTAGAATCTCGTGAAGTGATTAAACAACTTTGCAATCTTATTTCGATAATTTGCAAAGTATTTATTTTCAATTGAATAACTGCTAGCCTTTGTTTCTTTCGCAATTTATCACGTTAATAAGTGACTTGAACTAAATGTTCATCAAGATTAAGAAAAAGTTTATCGTCTTTTTTCTTATTTTTTAACTCTGTAACACAAGAGTTAATCTCTGTTATTGTATCTAGCAACGTCATACCGTCATCGTTTTTGTTAGGGGCCAGCATAGAGCGAGTCATATGGGTGTAATGTAACGAGTATATAAATGCTAAGGAAGGAAAGTATCTAGAAGGGAAGGGCCGACTATCTATATGACTCAGGAGAACATAAGCTAACCCTGAATAGGGTTGGCTTCGGAACAAGCCTATGCCCTAGCGGCGAGCGATCGGCGATAGCCCTCAGGATAGCCATCAACATAGCCATTGTTAGGGGCCAGCATAGAGCGAGTCATATGGGTGTAATGTAACGAGTATATAAATGCTAAGGAAGGAAAGTATCTAGAAGGGAAGGGCCGGCTATCTATATGACTCAGGAGAACATAAGCTAACCCTGAATAGGGTTGGCTTCGGAACAAGCCTATGCCCTAGCGGCGAGCGATCGGCGATAGCTCTCAGGATAGCCATCAACATAGCCATCAACATAGCCACCAACATAGCTACCAACGAAGGTGCGTAGCTAGGATCGTAACACTTATGCACTTGTTTATTGAATTTAAACACAGAACATTATGTTTTCTTTGAGTTTTTGATTTACAGTTGACTTATGCTTTTGTTTATTGAATTCAGACACAGAATACTACGTTTTCTTTATGTTTTGTTTGAAAATAATTTAATTATATTTATATAAGTTGAAACTTGATAAAATAAAATCAGTTATTATTATATGTTTTGAGAATAATCTTCGTCCCAGTGAAATGCCCGCCCCTTCCGGCTTCGGATTTGGCGTCGGCCCCGTTGGGTTTGGCGCGCCCTGTTTCGAGCAAGGCGCCCCTCTTCAGCCGACTCGCCGCTCTCTCTCGGACGACCAAGCTATAAGTACCGGCCCCCCTCGCTGTTCTTGTTGGAATACGAGGTCATATGGGGGCATATTGATATTTTGGTTGTTGCTGTTAGGAGGCTATCTAGGAGGTGGAAGTTGAAATCTCTACTAGCGGGCCCCAGCCCTACCAGCCCTATGAAGCGGAGGTTACCTGTTTCCAACAGTTTTCCCATCTTTCCTTCATCCTTCCTTTCCAACACTCGGTCTCTGTTGAACATGAGGTGCAGCATGAGTGTGTAGAGGATTAAATTACTATAGGGGGGTGGCTACTCGGTTAACTGCAGTGCGTCATGTGACCCTGATAGGCCTGAGCATAACACTAATTTCAACACTCTCGCCCTTGCCATGCCTGACCGCAAGATCTTCCAGGCAGGCCAAGGCGAGGTTTTTGGGAATTTCACCCGTTCGAAGGTGGATGGCATTGCAGAGTACGATGACAGCTTCTGCATTATCGTCTGGCAGGGGGATCGAAGGCTTTCCTGATGTAGGATAATTGCTCAGGTCTTCTTTGAATTGAGAGTTGAACATCGTCGCAAATACCGCGGAGGCTAGAGTGAGAACTTTGAAGGAAACAAGTAGAAGTGTTTTGCCATCTGGACAAGAGACTTCCAGCATAACGTCACCATTGGGGTCCATGTTGATTACTGAGGCTTCGTCTTCTACCATATTCTATATTATTGTAAAGATGAACGTCAATAAAAATGATGAGAGTGACAAACGTGCGGGGCTTTATTGCAAGTTTTAATCAGCGGCCAATCAGGAGGCTGTGGAAATCTTGACTGAGGGCAAGAAGTGGGTAGCCCAATTAAACGCTTAGATCGTAGGAAATGCGTCTTTGTTCATCCACGAAGTTTGGCGCAACTTTGACCATCCTCGCTTTCGATGAGCTATCATACGACAATACTCTTCCCAGACATTCAAATCCGCAAACCCCTGATATGGCTTATCGCAAACCGTTCACCACCACAGAAACTTTGACAGCGGTGGCTCCCGATGCTTCGCACATCTGTCTGTGTCATGGAAAAGGTCGAAAAAGATCACAAGTGGGTTGATGCATGTGGTTCCCGTCTCGTAGGATGGAAGCGTGATCAGCGTCGCAAAGCCAACAGAATTGATGGTGACATTTGGTGCCTGTCAGACCGAGAGTCAACAAATTAGACGTCGTCCATGATGCGACAAGGGCGCTGGACGCTGAATCAAAGCCAATTGAATTGTCGGCTACATCTGGTACCTAAGTCCAGCGTGAGAACCAATACAAAGAGAATCGACAGAATTCGAGAATGAGGAACAGGGCCGCCAACTCACAAAGCATGTGGTTACACCCTTCATCCTTGTAAATAAGAGCCTTACAAACAGGATTCGGGCAAGACTTGCTGTGTCTGCCCCACTCCTGCTCGAATTCTGCCTCCTCTGCCGCAATCCTGATCCTCGTCTTCTCATCCATATCCCTTGGCTTGTCGTACTCTTCACAAGTCATCCCCTCATGCCACGGCACCTGATGTACATAACACGATTTGAAGCGGCATTCATGACAGGTGAAGATAGGTTCATTAGACTCCTTCTCATGGAACTGTCCAGCCTCACAGCCGGGCAGTAGACATCGTTGAAAGCCGGCCATAGCCTGCAGCTCCTTCAGCACTTCTTTCTTCTCGTAACGATCGAAGTCTTCTTTGCTGGCGAGGCGTTTGAGAAGGTCGCGATCCCAGGCTGCTGCGCATTCTGGGCATCCGACGCGATCCAGAGGCTTGTTTTTGATGGCCTCGGTCAATGAGTTGCTCATACAATTGCGGCAGATGTCCGGTCCGTGTTTCGTGCATGTGGTAGGGAACTCAGAAGATGGGAGATAGTCATCATGTTGTTTATGTTCATCGCAAATGCTGCATGTCGTGAGTGTTCTCTGAGAAACCGAGCTGGTCGTGGAAACTTCCATCGGATCACGATATTGTCCTCTTCCTTTGCGGCTGGGAAGCAGAAGGCGTGCTCCTTGCTTGAAATATTGAGGCCTAAATAACCTTGAATTAGTGCCATCTTATTGGCAAGTCATGGTCAACAGGGCCAAGTGGCCGCAATTGGGTGTTCAGGCCCAAAATCCGAACGAGCATGCAACATAATTCATAGCAGAAGTAACAGCATTGCTAGCTCTAGACAAGGGGCAGCGATGGCTGAACTTGATCCGCAAAGTTTGTTCTGCGGATGCAGGATCCGGGAGCCAGAGTTCATGTAAGATTATGCATGCAGAAATGTTTATCGTCACAGGAGAAATATTTGTGTGTTGAAGCCGCAGTCTTGCAGAGCCTTGGTACGGCTTAAGGTGCTGCAGGATGGTAAGGAAGCCACTGGCTCGGTTAACGATCTGCATTCTCAGGCTACGAGTGATGGGACTGGGTCAGACAAGATTTGCCTCATGGGTATCATGATTGACGTCAAGTATTGCAACGTATACTGGAACAGTATCAAAAGGTGGCCTGCATAAGCGCTCAATGGATATTGGACGCCCGTATAATTTGTCTCCACACTGTGTGATTCAACTCCATCCACGAAGTCCACGAAGTGGATTGGGGCTTTTGGGCCGGTTTGCAGATCACACTGTCCTTGTCTCCTGAGATATCCAGCAACCAGATATGGTGAGGTGCAGAATGTTGTCACCGATGGTGGCCCCGATTGGAAGGGATCTGTTTTGCTTTATGCAAACATTTCCTGCTGTCTGTGTGAATTACGGATCGTCGCATTAGTGATTCATAGCAGAATTGCCCAGCTCCTATCTACATGTCAGGAAGGCATGGTGGGCATACAGGGCCAAAATTTAAGGTACGTCCCTCATACTCCCTTCTCATCCTATAGTACACATCTGATGATTGTATATCTATGCTCTTGCCCAGAGCTGTTCTCAGCAAATGCGGAAACAAACACTAATTCCAATTGTTCCTTCTGAAAATTGTTATGCACTGCGTTTCTCTTAGACAATTTAAGAGGGTTCCTCAGCTGATACGAGTGAGACAGAATTTTTACCATTGAAGAGCTTGCCAACAATCTCTTACATGAGTCGATTCCTCTGCCATATACGCCGCGTAAATTCGTCAGACATCCAGACCAAGCGTTGTTCTATGTCATTGCGGCAGATAACAACGTACTTTCTCCCTCAACTCGAACTAAACTCATCGAAGACTCCACGGCAGTCAACGGTGACGCCGCAGTCCTGCCGCCTGAGGATTTTGGCTTTCCCCGCGGTACAGGGCACTGGTCGTCATGCATTGTAATTGTGGATCCAGTCACAACAAAATCGATTGTGTTCCGTTTAGAATTGGAAGACAACGAATCGGCTGTTAGCATCGCGACGGCGTCCTTCTCCGGGCAGGACGACGAGACTTTCCTCGTTGTAGGGACTGCGAAAGACATGGTCGTCAGTCCTCGATCTTTCTCTGCTGGATTTCTCCATGTATATCGGTTTCATGAAGATGGTAAAGAACTCGAATTCATTCACAAAACCAAAGTTGAGCAGCCACCTCTCGCTCTCCTAGGGTTTCAGGGCAGACTACTTGCTGGAATTGGGGCGGATCTGAGGATATACGACCTCGGCATGAGGCAAATGCTTCGGAAGTGTCAAGCAACGGTCACTGCGAACCTTATCGTCGGACTGCAGACACAGGGCAATCGTATCATCGTTAGCGACGTGCAAGAAAGTGTTACCTACTGTGTCTACAAGTTTCAAGAGAACAGGTTGATCCCATTTGCGGACGACGTCATAGCTAGATGGACAACCTGCAGCACCATGGTGGACTATGAAACCGTGGCCGGTGGTGACAAATTCGGCAACTTGTGGCTGCTTCGATGTCCTGCCAAGGTTTCCGAAGAAGCCGATGAAGATGGTTCGGGAGCACACCTTGTTCATGAACGACAGTATCTTGCAGGAGCACCCAACAGGCTGAATTTAATGGCTCACTTTTATCCACAAGATATCCCGACGAGCATGCAGAAGACAAGTCTAGTTGCTGGAGGACGTGACGTGATCTTCTGGACTGGCTTACAAGGAACCCTGGGAATGCTTATTCCATTCGTCAGCCGCGAAGACGTCGACTTCTTCCAGACTCTTGAGATGCAACTTGCTGCTCAGAATCCTCCTCTGTTGGGCCGAGACCATCTTATCTACAGATCCTATTACGCCCCATCGAAAGGGACCATAGACGGCGACCTGTGCGAGACCTACTTCTTGTTACCGAACGACAAGAAGCAGATGATTGCCGGAGAGTTGGATCGTTCGGTGCGAGAAATCGAAAGAAAAGTTTCCGACATGAGGACAAGAGTGGCTTACTGATCCGTCAAGAGTAAAGCAGTGCGTCCATTCTTTGCAGCTTAAAGCGAGGCGGCGTTTCATGATAGGTTTACAGCTCAGCTAGGAACGGTGGAAAGTTCAGGAAGGCCAGGATTTTGCGTGCTTCTAGCATGGTGTTGATATCAATATGAATGAAGTCACCCCTTCCCTTGTGCCTTGGCCGTACCCCTGCGGATTGTTTTCTTCGTTTCCACTTGAACTGTTTTCTGTCGCAACATATTTGTCTCTCGCCTCGCTCGGTCTGACGCTCTCACTCGGCTGATCTTGAGCTGGATGCCTTCCTGCCATCGATGGCGTAATGCATGAGACAAGACCAAATGTGACAATTTTTGAGTGCGGTACCACTAGACTCAAAGAGTGGCCTTCTGCAATTTATCTGTCAGAACAATCTCTCGCGCAAATAGCGTTCAAAGGGCCGTCTTCTATCTTTCAGCATTGCACGAAATGCAATGCACACAGTCAACCAAGATCTTCCTATCTTGACTTGCCATCAACACTCCTCCCACCTGTCTTTCGACCAGGCTCATCATGCCGGCGGATTGAGATCGAGTCCCTCCACGGTCAATTTAAATGCATCATTTCTGCTATAATGCCCGGCAGCGTCAAAATCAAGACGGCCCCTCTCACAGTCATCGAAGTCAACTTCTCTATATAGAAGGCCACCTTCATCAACATCGTATAATGGACCTTCAAGCACCTGGCCCATGGGCCCAATTATGCATGAACCGCCACGTGACGCGAACTCTTCTGACTGTGCGGCTGTGGCCTTCGGCGCTGCTCGACCATTCATCATTTGCTCTCCTTCCTCTTCAAGAGTACCATTCGCTCCCTTTCCTGCCATTGGCCATGATATCTCATGGTCTTCTGCCGTCTTCGTCACGATTGACCTTCTCCTCCGGCCTGGTGTTGCTCCTGCTTTCGACCCTCCATCTATTGATGTTTCCCAAGAGGATGTCGGATTCGGCTTCTGCTCGTCAATCCAATCAGGCAGGTCTCTGATCTTGATGCACTGATTCGCAGATAGGACGAAGGCTCTTGACTCGCATGCGATCGTCCTCATTAATGGCTCCCAGGTGTCCCGTGGGTCTGCCGTTGGTGCTAGGTAGAGGTTCACGTTTTGCGAATAGATGCTTTGTCTGAGGAGCGGCATATAGTTCTGCCAACGTCAGTTTTCTCCTCGCTACAAGTCACTGGTGTCGCAGCTGTCTCGGCAGCTCACCTCCCAACATATTGCACTCGCTAGCGTCAACTTGACGCCTTTTATTTTCGTCGTAACAGCTTTCAGTGTCGAAGGAGACCCCTGACCCCAGACAATACGCTCACTTCCAGTCTATACCGCATGTCAGCAATTCCAATTGTCTTTCTCTTCCTCGCTTACAACAGACACTCACTGGCATTACCTTCCTCCTCTTTCCCAGCACACCCCTTGCAGGTTCGACGTATACCACACCACAATAAAGACTCCCACCCGCTTTCTCTACAATGCCTACTACTAGAAACACCCCAGTCTCCCTCGCAACCTTCTCCAAAAACTCTCTCGTTCCGTCCCCCCTAACACCCGCTCCTCCGTCCTCGTCCGGCACAGGCAGAGGTAGTTTGCGCTTCACCCAGTCATCGCCCGCGCCTGCAGGCGTATCGCCAAGATCAACCGCGCCTTTGAAGTATTGCAGAAACTGTTCACGGCCGCTGTCCTTACGGCCGCCCACTGCCGCACCGAAAGTGCAGCTGCGTGGGTAACCGCCTAGGTAAGCTTCGGGGAAGAGGATGAGGGAAACGCCAAGGGAGGCGGCACGTTGCGTCGTCTTTTGGAGGGCGGAGAGGGTTTCGTCGAGGGTGTGGAGAGTGTGGGATTGGGAGACGCCAAGGGTCAGGCGGCGGGACATGGTCGGTTTGTGGTGGGGGCGTGGGAAGGGGATAGAGGCAGCCGTCACGGGAGAGGTTCTTGAGGAGCGATTATCTCACACGAGGTGGGAAGATTAAAGCACTTTCTTGGAAATGTCACTTACTTCTTGTGAGACGTGATGGAGCGTATCACAATTGCACCAGAGCAATTGTTTCCACTCACGGAGCTCAGCGGAAAATGCGGGGGGAACGGCGAGAACGGATCGACAAGCTTTTAGGTGGGGGCAAAGAATTGGGGAAGAGAATTTCAGGGACGACCTTTTCATAATGAACATCGCATTAATGCGCGAGGACTTCAGTTTGGTTCACTAACTAGTCTACTGCTGCCATCTAGATCGAAAGCCTCTGGGCGAATAGCTCTGCTGTCGTCATGCGCTGCTCTTATCAATTCAATACGGAATTTCGTCTCATCTATTGTACGGCGTTGATGGTAAATTCCTGCTGTTGTGGCCATTCTGTACCGTGTGCGAGCCGTCACCTCGCCGATATTATCTGATCTCGTCTTTGCTTTGTTGCTACAATTAAGAAGCCCAACGGCTATTATGACCTTCAGTTTGGCTTCACGACGCAGGCTCGACAGAGCAGGGGAAGCACGACAACTCGGATTCCTCCACGGCTTTTACGGTAGGGGAGCAGGCGAATGAGTCCCGGTGAGGATTTTGTCAGTAAGGGTCTTTCGGAGTGTGTAGGTGTCGGAGGCGTCCAGGAATTTTCATACTTTATCCATACCACGAGGAAAGAAAACCACTTGCCGACGCCCTACTTGCTAAGGACCGTGAGCGCGGACGAGGTTCGAGTGAGGATGCCAAGTATAAATAGAGCAGGGCGATATGTCGATTCTACTGATATTGAGACTAAGTTCCGACTCAAAATGGAAAACTCTGTATGGCTACGGCGTTGGCTCTCTGGTTTTTCATTTTAAAAACCGCGGTTTAGCGGTCCGGTCCGGTTCCTCGAATTTCGAGAACCGAAACCGGACAGCTCGGTCCCGACCCCCTTAAACCGAACCAAACCAGACCGTCTCGCAGCCTACTAATCCGACCCGCCAAGACCGGGTCGGGTCGGGTTCGATCCTAGCCGTTTTGCAGCCTAGTAAATACTCAAACTCATGACGCATGGCTTCAAGCGAATTTCTCAGTGCCCATAAAGCTAGCACCGGATCCTCTTTGCACAACACCATCTCACAAATTAGCCAAAAGACAAGTTCTCACTCCTGTAGCGTAGCGGCTAATACGTACGATGCCATCTGAAAGAATCCTTATATGTGGCGCAGGTGTAGCTGGTTCAATATTAGCCTACTGGCTCGCCAAATATGACTTCCAAGTGGTCGTTGTCGAGCGGTCAAGAAGCGAACAGAAAGTTGGACAAGGCCTCGAAATTGAAGAACCAGCGTTGAAGATTGTGAAGTCGATGGGTATCCTTGACAAGCTCAACGAGAAGAAGACTGGTGAAATGGGAACCAATCTTGTCGACGCGCACGGTCGTTCATGTGGCATTTTGGAGGTCGGTAGTATGAGTCCTACAGGTGCCCTCGAACTCATGCGGGGTGACCTGACCGAAATTCTCTACAAATCTGCCGACGGATCCGCCAACGTCACCTACCAGTTCGAGACCACAATCCACAGCCTGAGACAAACACAAGACAAAGTCATCGTCGACCTAGAAAACAGAAATGACAAAACCATCACGACCGAGGAATTCGACCTGGTAGTAGGTGCGGACGGAGTAAGATCCCGCACGAGACAGCTCGTCATGGGCTCGCCCGAGGAGCTCAATTGTTTCAAGCCTGTCGGCGCGTTCGTTGCATACTTCTCGATCCCTAAAGAAGATCAAGACTGGCCCTATTCCCAGATATGCCATTTCACACGCCGGCGACTTGTATGGATGCGGCCAGTAGGAAAGGAATCTAAGATGACATCAGTGTATCTCATCCACGCTCATGACGACGTTCCCAACCTGAGTCGAGCAAATGCTGCTGGCGATAGACAGAAGCAAAAGGAAGCCTTTGCTGAACTGTACAGTGGCCTAGGCTGGGAAACACCACGAGTCATCGAGCAGATGATGAGAGCCGAGAATTTCTATTCCGATGAGCTTGTGCAGGTCAAACTTCAGAAGTGGTCTCTGAACCGAGTGGTGCTCCTTGGTGATGCAGCTTGGGCCCCATCTCCATTTACAGGGCAAGGAAATCAGCTCGCGATTATGGGTGCTTGGGTACTTGCTCAAGAATTGTCAAGGAATCGGAATCTAGTGGCATTTGAGATGTATGAGAAGAGACTGCGCTCATATGTGGAGAATGCTCAGAGCATACCACTTGGCGGCTATGCACCATACATTTTCAACCCGCAGACTAGTTGGGGCATTTGGCTGCTTCGGACGATCTTCCGTCTCGTTTCATGGACTATTCGTTTTGTTTCGTGGACGAAGTTGGCGAGGATGTTGCCAGATCATCAGAATCCTGATTTCGATTTGGAGATTGAGGAGGTTGAAGCAAAGGGGGCACGGTGAAGTGTTTCTACGTGATATTCTTGCTGCCGTTCGTAAGGGATTAGCCCGCTTTCGAGGGCGAAGGTGGATCGAAAATTATACTTACTCTGCATGAACTAGCGTGCGCTGCAATAGTGAGCCCACTTCTTCTCCAAAACCATTTCACTCACTGGAAACCTCTTGAACGGCCTTTGAAATCTACTCTTTCCTCAAGCTGAAACGACAGCACTCCCAGTGTTTGGTTCTTGTCACTGTCCTTTTCAAGGATAATTGAGCTCTTGGCTCTGAACGTCCATCGCTGGCACGAGGATATGTCTTGCCGCATCATGGAAGTGCTTGGACCACTTTGTCCAGTCCTCGTCTGATTCATTCGAGGCACACCTGACTCGGCCTACCGGTGTTGACCATCATATTACTCTCATGCTCTTGCTTCCCTGGAGCACAATTGAAACGCACAGCAGATGACGGTCAGTCGACAATGCTAACCGTAGGGCTTTTGACATAGGCTTCGATCTCGTCCCACAAGAATACTACCATCTCATCAAGGTATTGGTCCGACTTCTCGAGGAGGTGCTCGCGTAGGGCGTCGAGCGTTGGAGGGGTCAGGGATCTAGGGCGGCCACCACGGATGAGGCGGTGCAGTAGTGCTGCCGAAGGGCAACGGATATACGTCGCACCCCCCTCCGATAATCGTAGCACCCCCCTCCGATAATCGTAGCACCCCCCCTTGATAATCGTAGCACCCCTGGGATCGCTAAGTTCGGTGACGCTCTTAGCAGTCATTTCAGGGCTAAATCGGCGCCAAGAGCGTCACCGAACTCAGCGAATTCTGTACATTAAGCAACTAAGCCGCCTAAAGTTATCGCACCAGTTTTCAATTCAGGAAGATCAATTCCTTAAGGGTGCTCGGAATTCGTCTATTATACAATTACTTATTTGACCAATCAGAGCTCGCGTCTTCTTTTTAAAGGAATTCGGCCTCGGTCTAATCTTCGTAGTCCTTCTTGCCGCGCTTCTTCCCTTGCATTGTCTAATTATAGTCTTTCCCTCACAGCCTTCCTAGCCCTTTCCTACATTGTATACAGATCTTCCCGTTCTTCTCGGCGATAGATGAGCTCTCGAATATACCTATCCCTAGTCCTCCCAATCTCTTGGTAGAGCCGGTAGGTCTTAGATGCCACCCTGACCCCTTCCTGCCAGATTTCGTCTACCTAGTAAGGCTCGGGGGACAACTCTTTTATACCTATATTCTCGATGACCTCGTTACGCGTGACGGTCTGGAAAGATGGCCTATAAGGCAGTCGGGCCGGTAGATACTGTATAAGATCTATTATAGACCTGGAACCCAGCTGGCGAGGCACCTTTAAGTAGTCATAAGCAGGCTGTGCTTCTTTCCCAGCTGCTACTGCTGTTGCTTTCCGTGCGCGTTTAATCTGAATAAGCTCTCGATGCCCCTTCTTGCCGTTATCTTTATCGCGCGTTCTTATCTTCCTAGGATCTCGAATGAGGAGGGTAGGATTAATCGGAGGTTGCGTAGTAGGATCGTTAAGGTGCCACTACGAATGAAAGTCATCTGGCCGCAGGACCCTATGAGCCCGCAAGCGTTCTTATATAATATGAGCGCAAGGAAGACCTAAGGTAGTTGCAAAGACTCTAGTGTAATCAACTAGCTCGGCTTCGCTGTTGGCAAATAAGTTGAATTGTTGGCAATGCTGGAGGACCTTGTCAATTGCAATATGACTAATGTAATGATGAAGCGGCGTCAGGATTACTTTCCTATGTGAATCTTTAATCTTGCTACGCTCGTAGCTAATCTTGTGCTTTAGCTCATTCGCAGTCCTTATTAGATAGAGGGATAGAAGCTGCCAAACGTCGTGTAAATGTAGTAATCTACTTAGAAGATCTTTCTTAACGGTATTATGAATGCTCTCTACTCGGCCGCTTGTAGTATTGCTAAAATGAGTAACTTTATTAGTCCACGTTATACAAAACTGCTCCTTATAACATATCCAGGTATCCGCGAGATAGGAGAGTAATTCGGGATATTTATCCTAATATTCTGACGCGAGTCCTGACTAGGCGGTCTCGAATTCGGTCTTAGAAGGCGCGTAGATTGTTGCTTACCAGAGTTCTTTTATTCTTGACTATTTAGATTTAACGAAAGCAGATCTCTCTTCTAGTGTAGTATGAGCTTTTGCGGTATCGATCTCGGTCCTCCAGTACCTGCGGCAGTAGGCCTCGACGTCGTTATTCACGTGCCAAACGTAAAGAAGATGAGGAACGTTTGGAAAGATTTCCTTAACGGCGTTGGCAAGACCTCCGCTTTTGTTAGTTATAATAGACTTGGGAAGTAGTAATTTGGCCTTGCTGTAATAATCTTTTATCCATTTTAATACCCAGGCGTAATCTTCTATAGATTCCGCACTGAGGAAAGCTTACCCGATAATAAAGGAACTGTTAGTTGCAGTCACACCCACAATATCTAGTAGATAAAGATTGAATCTGTTGGTCTTATAAGTACTATCCAGTACAATTGTCGAAGGAAATTGACGAAGAAACCTAAGGGAGGAATTATCGAAGAAGATAAGGTTCCACAGATCATCATCCTGGGTTATAGAATAGTTAAATAGAAAGTTGCTGTCTTCCTTCTTGAGATTAGCGAATAGGGCTTAAATCGGAGATAATCCTCCATCGCGTTGTTTCTTTTTTAAAGCCATTAGGTTGTAAACGTCGCGCAGGACGAGTGGAGTAATAGGATGCCTTAGCAACCAGTCATCCATCGTTCTTTTAGGCTATATTCCCGTTTGTAGATGGTTGGAAACTTGCTGGGCAAATTCAGGATGCGCTATTACTATTGCGCGCCGATGTATTATAGAGTCCGTAGGGCGAAGTAAAGGAAGATAACCATTATAACTAGGGTATCTAATCTGTATAGATTACAGGCTATTCTTTTCGGTGATTAATCCTCCGAAGCGGTATTCGCAGGCCTTGCTTGCCTAATCTTTCCGAATGCGAAACTGTTTAGGAATTATACTACCTCTCTTTTTGCCTGCGCACTCGCACTGAATATAGACCTTGTATATGATTTTCTCTATCTCTTTACTCTTGGATCTGTTCTTCCGCATCGCGTAGCCATGATCTTGCGCCCAGCTTTGCCAGTATATTAGGGCGTCTTGTAGGGATGTGAATTTCTTTGAGGAACCGTCAGGATTATAGATAGGTGGTGACGCAAGTAATGCGGAAGGTGTAGGTATAGAGGCTATATCGGAGCTGGTACTTGAACTTTATCGAGGCGAATTGCAGTCATCTGAGAAGCCCTCGAACTCGGACTAAGATAGGAAAGAAGAAGGGCTTTAGAACTCCTGTACAGTATGAAAAGAAGTAGGAGAGCTCGGTATTTAAGTAATATTATTGCTGACATGCATATTGCTAGATGCTCCGGTATAGCCCTTGGAATTGTGGAAAAGGGATGAAAAGTATCAAAAGTATAGCGACCTGCGACACAAATGATTGAATTTAGCTCTAGAATTGACCGTTTTTGTCGCTGTAAGCTATGCCTGTTCGAAGCGTTAATTAATCTAAGTCGCGCTGGGGAACGCGTATCTACTTCGAGGAAATTGCTTGTTCCGAGGCCTGCGGTGCGACGATTAGCAAAAATTTATAATAGAATGGAGGAAAGGGTGCGACGATTACTAGGAAAGGGTGCGACGATTAGTAGAAATGAAGGGAAGGGTGCTGTGATTATCGGAGGGGGGTGCTACGATTATCGGAGGGGGGTGCGACGTATATCCGTTGCCCGCCAAGAAGATCTGCTGGCGTACTACGTCAAATTCACTCCGGATAGAGGAAGCCCGAATCGGGAGGCGACAGCTAGGTTAGCACTTTGCCGTTGTGAGGAATGGGAGCCATAAACGACGTATCTTCATTCAACGCAGGGCATTTGGAGGCTTGAGTCCCGGGCGTGGTATCATTCATTGTAGGCCCACTAAACCGCCCCTCCAGATCGGGAAGCAAATATCTTTCAGCTGACTATCGAGTCACCAGCGGGAGGCGAAAGATTCCAAGCTCTATTTGACGCTTAAACCAAGGCCCCAAAGTGGTCTCACTTGGCCTTTTTACTTAAAGACCCGATTTGGGCTCCTTTGGCGAGCAGGCTTTATATTAAATGTAACGGCATCCCAGCAGTGTGTTTCTTTCGACAACATAGTCACTTTCAACGCTCATGATGGAGCTTCCAGGAAGGCCGAGATTATTTCCTCGCAAACCGAAAGCACCCACGATCCACTCATCTTGCTGCTCACTGGGATTATGGAAGTCGACCATGAGACAAAGCCATTTGTCCTACTCCCTTGGTCTCCTCTTCACGAGGGTGCGGCTAATGCCAACGCCGATGAATATCCAAGGCTAGCAAAGCAATGGTTTTTGGGTGAACTGGGACGTACCATGCTTGCGCTGGACACAGTACTAAGGAAGCTATGGAAATCCGAGTGGCCAGTGAGATGTGCATATTTTTTGACTCAAGGATTCTGCGATCGCATCAAAGACCGAAGCTGTCTTCACCTACACGAGAGGGTCAAAGCATCCGATTGTAACCAAAAGATGTCATCCTTGATCAAAATCAACGCCATTTTCTGCAGTCTGACAGCCATGCATCGCAAAAAACTTATGGAAGAACATTTCCAAGAACGCTTTTCTGGGCTCAGACGTTATTGGCTGGAGAGCCTCCTTCGAGAATTGATATTCGTTTCCTCGTTCGAACAATGTGCTCAGGCTATCGCCGAAGCTCAATCGAAGATCCTAAGTAGTAGACAGAATCCACAGCAGAACAAAGGACTTTTCGTCCTTGCCGCCAGTATTGAAGACCTTCTGTTTCACAGGTTGGGCAAAGGTTGGAAGGAGAGAAATGATCTCTCTTCTTTATTCGAACAAATCCAAGTCTCACAAATTCTTGGTACATCGACCTCTGTTTATCCCTTTGGGGATGATAAATCAACTGACTTGGTTTAGACTATAATGTTCAGGACCGATTCGCCCGATGTCTTTCCTACAAGCTATTCAGATCTGCAGACACGCAATTCCAACGGCACCAACTATGGGCACTTCAAAATCTCGAAAACAACATGGAAAACCCAGGTGCTTCGGCATTCCAGGAAAGCCTTCGGCGATTCACATTTCAGCTTCCCCTTGCGAGTATCAATCAGTTTTCGTCTTTCCATTCCATGACGGCTGTCTTCGAATTTTTCACCATCTATCTGATTTTCCGGTCATGTCCTGTTGCAGTCCTTATACCGCAGTCCTGGATAAGCATCCATTTGCCCTGGTTTGCTCACGTTGGGCAATCTCCGTTAACAAGAGAAATATCAAATTGCGACCTGCGAACCTACGCAAGCAGCTTACTTGAGTTGACCACATGCTACTGCCAGCTTCTGTCACACCTTGGTTCGCTCCCGGGCCCTGGTTTCCGTCTTGGTGTGAGTAACTATCCGTCTCGCCTTCTGCATCGGCGAAACACAGAGCTCCTTGCTCTTGTCATTGTCAATCTGGGACTCAGCAACGCCGGAGTGGAGGGCTTCAAAGAAGTGTGGAGAAGAGTGTGTCAGGTGTGTGCGATTCCCTAGGTCTGCCAATGCAGCTTATGATCAAACTAGGTCTTCTCCCTTCCCTACATTAGGGGCCTTCATCTTCAACACAATAACATACCAGAGCTCTTAGAGAAACTCGTCAAATCCTATGGAGCCTACGATGGCAAGGACTGCATAAAGTTCGTCAGGAAGACGAATGGCAAACATGTGGCTGAGAGCAAGCTACAGAAACTCGGCGTACGAGCCGTTTCACTAGCTGAGCTCATTCCCACAACTTCCGCGTCTCGCGAATTCTCGCAGGCTCTACCGTACGAGACTGAGGCGCAAGACTTGCGTCGCTCGGAAGCAGTTGAGAGAATCCAGCAATTCTGGCGATCTCAATATCCCAAATTACTAGAAAGGAAAGCCTTCTTAAAGACCCCTGTGGGTAGATTATACGCCCGTGTCTCGGAGATTTGCAAGCAAAGCGCCGCATCGAAGATGATGCGCTATTTTCTCACAGGGTACGGGGTCGGGCTTCATGAAAACATCCGCAGTATAAGCAACACAGTATCCGAGCTCCAACAGCGAGCAGTCAATCTACTTATCAGCCTTCCACAAGAGCAATTCGAGCACGTCGACGAAGTTATTAAGCGAGTGAGCGGCATCGAGGAATCGTTGGAGAATGTCGCCAAAACTATTTCTATGGATCGCCTTGAGGAATTGGCGGGAGGAGAATTGAATGACGCGCAGCGGCTATTTCGAAATGTTGACTCCGTGCTTGGAGGAGAAGCCCCTGACCCACCTCCTGCAGCTTCTCGTGTGTGACAGTCACGTTGGCATGGAAGATAGACAGCTGATTGACTAGAAGGTCGGCCTGCTGACGTGGTAAATCCTGATGCAGCTTCTGCAAACTGGCTGCTGCATGAAGGAATCTATTCTTACCAACATCGTGATATTTCGTTGGATTTGCGTCATCCGGATTGATGGAGTCATCGTAGTATCTAGCCTGCCAGTTGCCCGGTGCTATAGGAGGGGTGAAGAAGCGATATTGGTATCGGAAATCCTTGTATGCAAGCGCGTAAGAGGTAATGCCTGCAGGGAAGTCCATATCTAATGTAAATATCACAGTCACATGGACCTTCAGTGATTGGCTGAGTAGCGAGTTCCTTGGCTGCTATCCATTCAGGATTGATCTTTTCTGGAGCTCAGACCCACCAGCAATTGAAATGCTTCAAAATCAACGGCTCGAGGTCTATCTATACGAGATCTCTCATCAGCCTCACGAATGGAGCGATAGCACAGCTTTAGCTTCGTATTCATGGATCTAATGGCGTTCTCTAGAGACATCTGAGGGTTCATGACCGCCTTGAGAATAGGATGAAGGATAGCTGGCCTTTGTAGAATAGCCCCACGGAAACGAAAAACCACCGATTTTTTTTATTCGGTGGAAACTCTAAACCGTAGAAATGCATCGATGTCTCTAGGTATAGAGGCGTATGAGGGAGACTGACAATTAGATCCAGTCCTACACATCGTTAAGTCTTGATTCCCCCTCTTCCTGAGCATTCCAACTTTTCAACCAACTTGTATACCTTCCATCGTAGTGGGCGCTGGATCTAAGAGCCAAACTTCTACCGAAGGCCACCCTATAGCTCATATAGTGTGTTTATTGGCAAAGCCTCTTTCCAAACAGATTGAACGAAACGCAGTCAAATAAGCCTCGAGAGCTTAATCGTCGAAGATCGCTGAGAGTCCCTATCGATATCCGTGCCCCTCACTAAGCTCATCCTTCGCTTAGTGCTCTACAGCCATGCAACAGTTACGGCCATGCAACAGCTGAATTCAACTACCCTTTATATACACGTCGATTTTTGAGCAATTGCTTCAAAACAACGCGCCATTTCTTCCGAAATCCCTCCACTAGCTTAATGCGAGCAGCCCTATGGGGCCTCGTAGCCTTGTAGACCTTCTTTAGCCCATTCAAATAACGCTTTTCCCTGGCCTCTTCGCGCTGCTGCTGCTTCTCATCCTCCAATTTCTGCCTATCTTGAGTCATACTTCGGGCATTTTTGGCGTACAAGACGCCTTCGCTTTGGAGAACCTTGTTAGACTGCTTTCTGCGTGCTTTGCGAGCATTTTCTGCGGCCGTCGTTTGACTTAATTGGTCCTCCAGCAACTTCATTTTACGTGCAATGACGTTAGCGCCTTTATAGAACTTCATAAGCTTGACTTGAAGATCTTCTGATAATTGCTCTCTACATCTCAGATGAATAGCCTGATTTGCAATAGTAGCTCGACTATTAGAAGTCGTTCAAACGGGTGAATCGCCTATAGTAGGTGGTGGTGTAGTAGGTCGAACCGAAGTTTCCATAATTTGAAATTTATCCAGTACTATCTTCGAATCAAAAGGAATTAAGCCAGTATGCTTTCATGCAGATCGAATGGTAGATTCTTTGAACGCTTTGGTTCGGAATTCGTTGAAAGCAGCCAAAAATTTGATTTTGGTAAAGGTCTCATCACTCGTTTGAACAGCTCGATTAATTGACTCCGAATGCCAATGCTTTAATGGCTGAAACACACACACATTCAACGGTTGAAGTAGATGAGTAGTATGCGAAGATAAGCCGAAGGATATGATCTTGTGATCCTCACAGTAGGATAGAAATTCGCTTGTATGATGAGATTCATAGCCATTCATCACAAGCATTCTTCAAAGTCCCTTTTGATGCTTTTGACTAAAGTGATCGAAGTGCTTCAGCCATCGAAGGGGAATTCAGTCGTTGAAGTAGCCTGTTTCAGAGGTAGTGACTAGCACATCGTCGTCGAGATCGTTGTTGAAATGGGAGGCCAAAATATGCACTCCAGTCATAATTAGCATTGGTGGTATATCTTTACCCCCTCCATTGATACATTCAATGCCCGTCAATGACTCTCTATTATCCGAATCTTTGGAATAAATCCTTCTATGCGGATCCACAGTAACAACCCAATCGGAGCGTGCAATGCTCATACGATAGCCGGTTTCGTCGAAATTCCATGTATCATCCTCCGTTATATCATATTTGACGATCATCTCGTTAAATTCATCAAAATGAGTCTGTAGTACTTTCGAATCATGCGCGTTCTTTCTGTCAGCTGCTATAGGCTTTCGTTTAGCTTTGAAGAGGTCTGGCTGTCGATCTAACCATCGTTTGGCCCAGTTATCGCTCAAAGTCCTGAGCACGAGGAGTGTTTGCCGTCGATTGCAGCAAGTGTAGTCTAACTGACAAGCCTAACTCATCCATTTTGGTCAAATATTGCCGTAAAGCTGACTCCTGATCAGGTTTTAAAGCTCTGTTATGCAGTCCTCGTACTGCTGTTTTGGACTGATAACCCTTTAGTCTAGATCGGAGTCTTTCATATGGAACGCGAAACTCCCGCGCAATTTCGGCTCGATTAGAACTTTCACGCGTGTTTATCGCTTCAATAGCCTTCTGAATGCGACCTTCGATTATAGCGTATGTAGAAGCCATGTGGTTGAATTTTGGTAGATTTTTGAAGGTGGTGGATCAAAAATATGAAGGTTTATTGTTGCATGGCCGTAACTGTTGCATGGCTGTAGAGCACTAAGCGAAGGATGAGCTTAGTGAGGGGCACGGATAAACAACAAACGCGGTGAACCCTGAAGATTACCCTATTCTATTAGGCTTAGTGCAGGGGGGCGGTGTGCCAGCAGTGTGGTGAGTGGTGTGCCAGCAGTGTTACACAGTAGGTGGTGTTTCTGTAGTGGCTACCTAATTTAATATTTGAAGACTACCTATCTTGCCTACAGAGGGAAGAGAAGCGCTAGGCCCGATAGGGCCTAGGCCCGCTTCGAGAACGCGCGTCCCAGTAGAAGGCTGGGCACGCTCGTAACATATCTGAGAAGCTTGATTGTTCAACATATCTCAATCTGTACATACCGCATTTGAATTATTCGGCGTCTTTAACAGACTACTTTTCTATTATTTATCTATGAATCGCTGGCAAAAGAATCCTGGCTTGAACATCCAGGCAAAACTTCTCCTCGCCAAGGACTGTTTGCTTACAGTTAGCTTGGGATGATAGCTTTCATTTGTAATACTTACTTACAACAGCCGAACTACAAATGTTTCTGAACTCCATCTCCATTATCTTATCGAAAGAATATACCTTTGTATTAGGGCAAGACGAGCAGTATGAGCGGGGCGAGCGGGACGAGCAGGAAGAGCAGAACAATGCCGGAAACAATTCCTTCAATATCTCATCAGGTGTTGTACCCAGTAAATAAACGTTCACCTGCTTGTTAACTTCAATGGGCGAGATATTGAAATAGTGCCACAAAGACTGGCTTCGAAATATGGCGGAAGAGTCGACGAAGAAGCAGATCTTCTCACCCTTTGGTAACTGAACTGGACGGCGAAGTAAATCTCTTATCGTATCTAAGCTTAAGATCTTTTGATGGAAGAACTTGCGCTCTAGAAGTTTGCTAACATAGTGGCAAAGCCACGAATAGATCCCGATATTTGGTCCGAAAGGCCCTTCGATAATGATTGTTTCCGCTTCTCCAAGACTCTTCGTCAATTCACGCGGTATAAGTAAGAGATAATCGGAGCCCGATTGTGCCGCTGGCATAGGTAGTCCATGAACCCAATAAAAACAGCCTGCTCCGTTGCTTAGGCGACATGTATTACCGATGATCAAAATTGGGCTTTCAATGTGCATCTGAACAGCATGGGTTGTGCAACGCTTCAGTCCAATAGCAGCCTCCATGCTAATCAGGACTATCGTACACGAATAAAGAATCTTGATTGTAAGATCCTTTTTGAAAAAGACAAAACCTAATGCTGCGATTGCGACGATGGAGAGAGCAAAGTGAATTTGCCTCCATTTCAGTGGGTGATAATCCTCCCAGTGCTGGTGTAAAGTAGGGACAGAGAGTATTGCAAGCAGAGACAATGCCAAAGCTGCCTGATGATGTTAGCAGCTACTAGTATCGCATTCGATCTGTATAATTTACCATAAGATACGGCCAACCGGTACGTAGATCTGCTACAAGTCAACGAGTGAAGCACAAAAACAAGCTATGAGAGAGTTACGTCTCACGCTCAGCGCGGTGTGTCCGAATACCTCTAATATAACCAAGTTCCCCATGATCTTATGAGCCCACATTATCTCCGGTTGAGAGAACCCTGAGAATTCCAGAAAGAGACTATGCCGTGAAGATACGAGAAGTATTACAATCAAGTTAATTAGAATGACTTCACCAATTCTCGAAGCGATTGTCTCTAGTAGATTTAGTTTAGGGTAAAGTAAAAGAACCAGTATATTGGAACAACAGAGTAGCAAGAAGAACGGCATCTGCAAAAACGAGTGTGACTCGAAATTTCGCTCAACAAAAGGCGTGAAGAAATGAAGCCAGTGTAAAATTTTGCGGAGCCGAAACAAACGATGATGAATCCAAAGCACTCGACGGTCGATAATAATCATCGTTAATAAGGCCAGCCAGCTGTATGCGTAAATCTTAGGGGTCTGCATGTAGTTGTCTATATATTATAGGTCGGTTACAATACCAATATATAAAGAATAGTGCCCGCTTATAGTCAGCGTTGAGAAGGTCATTAAGCATCATTGAAGAGACTGTAATCAATGAACGTGTAACCATTTCGCTGGCAGACTAGGCAATTAAATAATCTCCGCAGCACGGACTCTCTAATACATCACTAGAGATTGATATGTTAGAGTATGAGGGTCAGATGTGTGCATGTATATGTATAGTAGGAAGCTCCGAGCCAACTAGCGCGAAAATCCGTGTAGAACAAGGTTTGTGTTTCTCCCCTACAATTTGCGACTTGACCGCGGAGAGATCTTTGTAGATGTTAATATATATTGGGGACATCTGAAAATGCTGCATACTGTAGCTCCCCTGAGTGAGGCATGATTCATGCCGTTAGTGGTGCTTGTTGCTTTCCTATTATTATTCGATCATCAGCGCTTATGCATTTGTAAATCTATATATATGTTACATTGTCCACCTGTAGATCGCACATCTACTACATTCTTATCATGTTCAGCCTGAAGTTAAAGCTATGGATTATTTTTTTCCTCGCTCGTCTTTCGCTCTCAGTATCTACGATCCCAGCGGCGGATTACAAAACGGCGGCGTATTTCCCAAGTTGGTAAGCGTCATTGCTTGGTTGTTATTCGAAACGTCCTTTCTAATAATGTATGTTGAATAGGGCTGTAGACGCCCGCAATTTCCACCCTCAGGACTTGCCGGCGAGTCAATTGTCACACGTTTACTACGCTTTTGCGAAAGTTGATGATACTACTGGTGAAGTGTACATTTATCTCGCTGCTGGTTAGAAAAGAGAACTGTTTAACATAGATACATCCAGGACCATGCCCAATTACTGGGAAGACATTCAAAAATCCTTTACTGGCGACTCTAATAATGACCCCAGAAATGCCCTTGGCTGCGTCAAACAACTTTATCTTCTCAAGAAGAGCAATCGACAAATGAAAACGTTACTCAGCATTGGCGGATGGGCTTATAGTCAGAGTTTCTCCTCCGCGGTTGCCACGCCTGAAGGACGAGCTAAATTTGCCAGTAGTGCTCTTCAATTCGTGCAAGATTGTGGCTTCGACGGCCTCGATATTGACTGGGAATATCCTGACTCGGAAGATGCCATAAACTTGGTTTCGCTTTTGCAGACCGTCCGTTATACTCTTGACACATACTCTTCAGAGCAGAATCTTGATTATCATTTTCTTCTAAGTATCGCAAGTCCTGCAGGGCCTGATCACTATAATAAGTTGCAACTTCAGAACATGGATCAACTCCTCGATCAGTGGAATCTCATGGCATACGATTACGCTGGGTCATTTTCATCATTCACGGGTCATCAAGCTAATCTCTACCCCAGTCAGTCAGACCCAAGGGCCACTCCATTCTCAACAGACAAAGCCATCCAAGATTACATAGCGGCCGGCGTGAATGCATCGAAGATTCAAATCGGTATGCCAATCTATGGCCATACCTTCAATAGTACGGCCGGCCTCGGTAAATCGTTCGACGTGATTTCCAGTTCTGCTATTGGCAGCTGGGACCACGGCATCTGGGACTATAAAGTGCTTCCCAAAACTAACGCTATTGTTCAGTACGACAATCAGACTGGCGCTACGTACAGCTATGACAACGTCACACGACAATTTATCTCGTATGATACTGTCGACGTCGTCAAGAAAAAGGCTGAGTATATCAGAAACAGTGGTCTCGGAGGCGGGTTTTTCTGGGAAGCTAGTGCGGACAAGAAGGGCAATGAGAGTCTTATCGAATCTCTTACGAAGCAACTCGGCAAACTGGATCAAAGCCCAAATTTGCTAAACTACCCACTGAGCAAGTACCCTAACATTAAGGCCAACATGTCCTAGTGTTCTATCGTTTTCAAGCGACTCATTCACCTTTATTAGAAAAAATTTAGTGAAGGATAGTACGCCTGCTGGTGAACTAGCATGGAGCTCTGTGGAAAACTACTCGTTATAGAAAGAACCTCACCTTGATCTAATAAAGTGCTGAAGAACGTGAGTGAGCAAGGTTTGACATAACGTGAAGGCTCGGCATTCATCCAAATTACGAATCCGTTCAATATATCCAAGTAGTATAGTAGCACAATACATTAAGTTGGGAAACGACTTACAGTGAATACAGTTGCTGAAAACCAACCCCTACACTTCGCCCAGCTGGAAGGTCAGTGTAACCGATGACGGTGGTACTGTTGGGCGATGGCAGGGGTAATAGCAGACGCGAGTCAAGCTCTTTCTGGGTGTTGCCGCCGTAAACGCTGGAGTAGAGTCTGTGTTCTATCCCGATTATCTTTTCCATGCCGCCATATGCGCTTATGTATTGTGAAATTATCGTGCAATATTGCTATCTCTAGCTATAATTTGATGCTGCGGCAGTAATTGACGCAGTCGAGTGTAAGTCGGCAAACCTAGACGGGAAAAGGATTGGCTCTAATGGTTGGGTGCGTTGGGCCGTGGGGGGACGTCTCCGGAGCAGCTGGGCACTAGCTGAGCAATTGGCCGGCGCCCGGCAGCATCGAGGCTCTAACGCCTTTGCGTCCAGCGTACGCTTAAGAACCCTTAGAACTGGTGTTGTAATACGAGGTCATATGGGGTATAGAATATAGTATATGGGGTTGAAGCTATCTAGGAATTCCGGAGGAAGGAAAAGGTGGGAGGAAGGTCAAATACCCTGAATCCCCTGAATCCACTAGCGCCGGATGAATGCGGCACCGGATGGATGCGGAGATTACCAACCAAATCACACCTGAAATTCCAACAACTGGTACAGACATGGGGAATCTAAAGAAAGTGGCAATGTGATATCTGCACAGTGCTCTGAATTTCAAAGTGAAGAAATTCACTGCGAGACTGCACAAAGAATCATTACTCGGCCCGAAATCTCCTTTGTAAAGCAGCCAGCGGCCGCGACTTCTACGCCCGCAAAGCCCTCTTCAATTCTATGACTATCGGCGCCGACGCTCGTAATCGCATCACTCGTTCCGGTGAACCCGAACTATCCACCGCAATCTCGCCGCGTACAAGGAATGGACGTTCCAGGATGCCAACCTCCTCCACACCCCGCACATTCCACTCCTCGCCATCTGCTCCGCCATGGCCCACGAATCGGCCGTCAGCGTCGTCGCGCGCCTAACGGACAAATACACGTTTTTAGGCGCCAGTACCGGGAGCTCTTTCGCTGGATTTGTAATACCCAGTCAGTTCTTCACTGATACTGAAATGTAGGTAAACGGTTCGGGAGAATTGCGCGCAGGTAAGTGCAGCGTCTTGAAATGATCGAATATGGGATGGCTACAAGACGTTATTGTCACGAAGAAGGTTTTTCGCCACTGTGATCTGAAGCGACGAGCCACGACCAACGACCAGAGAAATAGCTCTAGACTGCAACAATATGGCAGCTGGCGTGACATGGCAGCTGGCTTGACATGGCAGCTAGCGTGACATGGCAGCTAGCGTGACATGTCACGCTAAATGATATGATGAAATGTTTCGTATGGTAATCTGACATTTCAGACGTTGTTGATTCTTTGACTCTTTGCACCGACTCAAATACTCCAGCATGTCG
>JAABUO010001824.1_pt1 | contig 26868 bp, 25 predicted proteins | sample 5559291 | NCBI WGS metagenome assembly JAABUO01 (sample SAMN10711878, study PRJNA513372) | rock metagenome | isolation source: Antarctica rocks | place: Antarctica: Victoria Land, Finger Mt sud
AGGCCCTTAATATGATGCCGATACGATGTCAGTTTGCACTAAGGACTATCAGGTGAGGCTCAATGTATAGGCAAATCAGCTATTGCGACCAGCATATCGTTTTAAATTGACACCCCAGAGCTTAGCAACCGCCCGTGCTGTCAAGTCTTCGCTGCTTCTATGACTGAGCTGTTTGTCCAACTTGGGCAAACATGCTGCAATACCTACTGGTCTATTGCCTATTGCGGCCACTGCTTGTAGTACCTTGCCGCCGGTCTGCTTACTGCTTTGGCCACCACTGGTATCCTCAGCCCTTGGCTCCTTTCTGCTGAGTTGCTGCTGTTGGCAGGCAAAAGCCGCTGCTGCTGCTGTTGAAAGCGCTGCAGCTTGGCTAGTGGCTGGTTGAGCAGAGTGCAATGGAGTACTATCAGCCACTGCACTTGCTTGAGAGAGCACTTCAGCAACAGGCTGGGATACCACTGTGGGGTCGACACAGGGCTGCAGAACCCCCTGAGCTCCATTTTGTAAGACCATGCTAGGGATGCCCTGGCCCCATGGGCCAGCAGGGAGGTTTGGTACAGCCCCAGTGCCTGGTGGGAAAGTGCCCTGAACCCCATTTGGCAAGGGCATGTTGGGGAGGCCCTGACCCCATGGTGCAGGTGGGCTTCCTTGCATTACCCCTGGGTAGCCCCCAGGACCCCCCATCTGACAGAAAACAGGCATCCAGTGTAAAAGCTGCCCTTGCTGCGGCATGGCGGCTGTATCCTGGTTGAACTGCTGGCCTCTGTCCGTTCTTGTGTCTGTAGCAGACTGATGCTGTGCTGCCTGGTCATTGCCACCACTGTTAACAGGCTGTGCAGAGTAGCTGCTGCTCTGCTCCAAGCGAGCACGCTTTGACTGCTGCTGATGGGCACTGTGGCCTACCACTTCAGCAGGATCAGGACCTGAAAGAAGGACATCTCTCAATCTGACATGCAGTGCAAGCTAGCCAATGAAGCATGGCTGACAGAACTTTCATGCATGTGGTCCCAGAAGATGCTAGTCTTTGCTGCATCATCACATGAACATGTCAGTGCAAGCAGAAGCTACCGGCAAGGGCAAGCCAAAACAATATGTCAAGCCAAGCATCAACTTGAGGTACCTGCAATGTCTTCTTGCCCTCTGCGGCTGCACTCGCCAGCATCTTCTGGTGATGTGTCATCTGCAGCCTCCCAGCTTCTGAAGTGGCTTCTGGCCCTGGCAGCTCCTGGCGAAGCGCCATCACCTGCATCAGTAATTCATGCCACTACAATCAGCTTTGTGCCTTCCATTCACAAGCACTTTCAAGAAGGACTTTGGTCGTATCAGCACATGCTGAATTCACCTTTGGCGACTTGTTGCTGAGGCTGTATACAGCAACCTAACAAGAGGCACTTGTGTGTGTGTAACATGGATACCATCCACAACAGTGCAAGCAAGCTAGCTGCAGATCAAGGCTGCATACAAAAAGGTACGCATGACAACCTTATGGCAATGCATACATGTACTTTTACATCTGCTCTACAGATGCGCTACTTTGCATATGCAAATCATTGCACCTGTGCGCTTGGCAAAGGCTCAACATCGCAGTGATAACAAGAGCTAAAAGCGCAGCAGTCAGTCTCGTCACCATGACAGTCATGCTCACCTGCAGAGGGCAGGTAGTGGTGGCGCCCTGAGCCCCGCAAGGGCGGTTGCAAACAGCCTTCTGCATCAGCAAACCTTGGCTGAGGGGCTGTCTGTGCGCTGCTGGGACTGCGTCTGGATCCCAAGTGCTGCACATCAGCAGTGGATGACGCCTCCATCTGCTGCAGCAGTCTGTTGCGTACCAGGGCAGTGTGAGACTCCTCAGTCACCTCCTGACTGTATGCATGAGGTGTCATGGACATGGGAAGTCTGCCTGCATTGCACGACTGGGTCAGCTCATGTAGCAGAAAGTTTAAGCAGTGTATCTTGTATGAGCAGGACTCTCATCAGGTTGAGGTTGTTGGATGCCAGATTCATATGTGGCTTTGAGTCAAGATATTTGATGAGTCACATCTGGCATCACGCCACAGACTGTAAATGCAACACAAGAAAAATGGCCAATGAAACAGCAGGTGGTGCATGGGTGGTCAATGAGCTTGACTGCAGTCATCAACCTCAAGGATGGACATCTGAGGCAAGTGTCAGTGAGCACCGCTCACAGGGTCACGGCTGTTCACATGCAAACATGATTGCATGGTGAGATTGGCCATACTGCACATCTGTCTGTAATCGCTAGCATCATTGCCTAAGACAGCAAGCAGTTGCAGCTGTACACATCTGTGTGTGTGCAGACATATGAAGTAGAACCTATAGGAAGCGCAGGCAGTTGCCAGTTGGCACAAAGTGCTCGGGTCAACCGTACTGACCACTACGCAATGATGCTGCAGCACCCCGGGCAAGAAAATGATTGTAGATGAGCATCTCCACAAGCATGATCAGGCATCTTCTGAGCAAGCTATCTGACCAGCAAGCTATCTGATCTATGGACAGCAAAGCTCTGGCACAAAGTCCTGGCGTGTTCTCATCAGTGTCCCTCAACTAGATCAGATCAGACTGTACAGAAGACATGTTGTGCACTGAATCTGACCTGGGGAGATGGCTTGCACAGCTGCACAGACAGCCCGGTCCACCTGCTCAGCAACAGAGGAGGCGATGGACGTGATTCGGCGTGATGCCTCAGGGCTCATAGCCACCTCTTCTCCTTCTTCCTCACCCATGCCACATCTGAGAACGCACACATCCTGCTCAACTTGTCAAGCTCTTGAAGGCGCAGTGAAGGCCACTGAGCCTGACAGCGTCACAAATGTTGTCACTGAATGTCGCAGTCCAGTGACAAGTAGGATACACTACTCTATTGTAAATCATGTACCTGACGACAGAGCATCACCCTTGTCCTGATCATATCAACGATGCACGAGCAAGGCCACACATTGGAGCTTGTTTGCAAGTGCAAGATGACACACCCTGAATAGCACGGGTACAGGTCTGATGCCCATGTAGCAGCCATGTGCCTTGATGACCTAGACTCAGGCATGTACTGTGATCCAGCAGAAGCATAGCGGCGTTGAATGGGCACAGCTTCAGCACGTTGGTGCTGCACCCCGTTTGACTCCAGACCAGCATGACCTGCATTCATCAGTTCATGGCCTTGGGATGCATTCAAGCAGGTTGGCGTGTTCCCATTATGATGCCTAATACATAAGGCAGGATTCTTTCCCACCAGTTCATGTCATGCAAAGGGGGATTTTGGAAGTTACAAGATGTCTTCTACATTACAGCTTCACTAACCTGACTGACATGCTGGAAGACATGCTGTTGACAAGCATTTGCAACATTCTTATATACTCTGGTCGGTACAGCGTCAGTGGCTGTGCAGAAGCAAAGCGCAATTAGCATAGCTCAATGGATGTGATGCGAGGCTGTAATCACACATGAAGATGGCTGTCCACTTTGAGCAGGGCGCACACGCATGTATCCACTGCAGATGCTGTGCTGATTAAACTGGAGTTCATGTCTGCATGCATGCATGCATGCATGCATGCAAGCTGAGGCAGATGGCAAATCCATAGCCAGTATCAACAAGATGCAGTCAAGCAGCAAGTATGGGTCTTCTCCCACCTGGAGGACAAGCAGCTGCATCAGAAACTGCTGGCTGGCAGCCCATTGACCCCATTGCAGCCAGTTTGGTCTGACTAGCCTTAGTCATGTTCTCCAGTGCAATCATGAGGGCTTGCATAGGGCCAGGGCCACCGTCCTGCAGCCCTGCCCCAGGGGCTGCACCTGTCAGGCCTGCTGAGGCTTGTACTTCCTGAGCTGCCGCCATTGGACCAGATCCATCTGGCCCTGTCCCAGAGGCTGCCTGTGCCTCTGCATTGAGGGCAGTGCCAGACAGCCCTGTCACAGTTGGCACAGTTGCTGCTGCTGGTGCATGTGGCAGGGGCGATTTGCTGCATGGTCCTGAATCAATGGATGGTTGGTGTAGCCCTTCAAAGTGACTGACTTGCTCCAGCTGCTGCTGTGTTTCTGCTCCCATGTGCTGGGCTGTACTGCCAATGGCACATTGTTCTGCAGATGCTGGCGAGCTGAATGTGTGCAAGGCTTCTGAGCCGTGAGGCAACTGCTGACTGCCCAGCCTGCGCTGCACTGAAGCATTGCTGACCCTCAGCAGGGCTTCTGAGCTGTGAGGCAGCTGCTGACTGTCCAACCTGTGCTGCGCTGTAGCATGACTACGACCTTGACTGGCTCTGTGACGCCTGCCAACAGCGCTGCCGTCAAGCTCACCCTGTGTAGCAGATGTAGGGCGGCTATGAGTCTGCTTCTTGCGCATGCAGACCTGCTCTTGCCTGACTGTAGGCGCCTCGGTCCTCTGCTGCTCAGACATACTGCTATCACTGAAGCACTCACTTTCAGGCCCTTGTGGATAGTGTCTGCCGCCGTGACCATGTGACAGATGAGCTGCAGGCTGCTCATGCCTGTGCCGTCTTCTCCGATGGGCTGATATCTTCACGTCAGCAGGCTGCAAATCTGTCACATGCCAATGAGACCATGCTGCTGCGTCTGTCGAGCCAGCTGCAGGCTTGGAAGACTGAGGCTTGGCAGAGCGACGCCGTCTGTCTGCTTTGTGGCTGGAACCAACATGCTGGGGTTCCTCAGGTCCTCTCAGGACTGCATGTGGGGTAGGGCCCACAGCCGTGGGCTTCTCCCTCTTTGCTTCCCTGGGGGCTGTGAATTGACCCTTCTGCTTCAGCTCACCAGCCTTGGATTCATCCATCTGATGCTGCTGGTGTTGACCAAATCTGGCGCCAAAGCCCTGTGGCTTCCGTGCAGCAGATCTAGTGCCAGCTTGCTGGACCCTTCCATCACCCAACTTTGCACCATTTCCTGCTTCCTGCCATTTGTCTTGATGCCTTTTGGTCGCAGCCTGCGCAAGCTGATGCCTATGTGGATGACCCTGCCAGGCTTGAGCTTGACCCTGCCGGCCATGGCTGGGGGCAGGATAGGGGCGTGGGGATTCTGGCTCTAGAGAAAGTGAGTTGCCCCTGGATTCAGACGCCTCAGATGCTGATGGCCAGGAGGAACTGCAGGACTGTGCTTCAGTCTCTGACTTGCTGTGTGAAGCATCTGCAAGACTGCCCTGTGTGCTAAACAGGGACTCATCCACCTCTGAGAGGATGCTCAGCTGACTCAGCTGCTGAGTCAGCTTCTTCTGGCTCTCACATTTCTCACCCTCCTGCCTTGCAGGCATATCTGCACCAGAAGAAGCTGTTGAAAGGACCAAGCTAGGTCTTGCATTACCTGCACATCAGGTTCAGACACATACACGTTTCTGCAGTAGAAGGCAGCAACATGCCATGTTGAATCCAGCACCAGGTGGCTGACACATACATGTTCACTCAAGACCGCAGTCACTTGACACTGGCACACAGACATGGTCAGACGCAGGGCGTGAACATAATTGCATGCACTCACACTTTGTCAACAGCATGCTTATGAGCTGCCTCTGACCATGTATGTGCGCCACAGGTCAAGCTGCTGCATCCTGAGTAAACAGTAACAGTAACAGTAACAGTAACAGTAACAGTAACAGTAACAGTAACAGTAACAGTAACAGTAACAGTAACAGAAACAGAAACAAATGTCAATGCAGGAGGTTGCACTGCAGTTACCTTGTTTGAGGCTTGGCTGTTGCATTGCGTAGGCTTGTTCTTGCCCTGTGCCACACTGCCTTCGGCCCTGATGTGACGCCTTCTGACCAGGCTTGACCCCACCCCTGGCTTCACGACCCTGCAATGCTGTGCTGTCAGGATGTGTGCGCTGCGCATCCTGATGCCGCTGTGGTGGCTGGGACTGCAGGACGCTGGGGGAGGGTGCATTGGCATGTGGGGGCATGCTGACATGGATCTGAATGCCTGGTAGTAGCGGCAGGTGCATGGAAGACCCTGCACAGCAAGTACAGACAAGATCATGCAAAGATCAGTTCATGATTGCTACACGGCCTGAGGTCCAGTTGCATGTATATAAGACAGCTTTTCAATGTGACACCTAGGAGATCTGTCTTGCTGCTGCAATGCAATGATTTGCACCACTGACGCACTGCTGCAGCATACGGCTGAGCACGCATGCTGGGTTGCAAGTTTTTTTTGCCGGCGTTGGGGCCTAGGTTCAGGACAAATTTGGCTACGCAACACAAAATATGCCGTACCATGCTGTGCTTTGATGTGACATGCCAAGTCATGCTGCATATCAGGCTGTGTCAGATTTCTCATTGTTGCATTGGGCAACTGCAGCAGAGCTGTACTTGTGCATTGAGATCCGCACTGACGTTGTAAACATTGGCGCAGAGAAAGTTGGGTATCAAACCTGGTGCAAGTCTGTCCATGTGCAGGGATGTGCCAGATCTGCCGCTACTTTCACTGGGCTGAATGCGTACAGCCGGCTGCAGGGCCTCAGCGCTGATTGCTGGCCCAACAGCAAGGCCGTCACCACCACCGCCACTGCACACCACAGGCTCTAAGCAACAGGCTGCTGCTTGCTGCCCGGTTTGAAGGGCTTGTCCCCTCTCTGTGTGGAAGTCATCTATGCTGTTGAAGTCACTCAGGCTGTCTGAGTCATCAGAGTCAGACAGCCGCAGCTGCCGGCTGATGGGCCGCCACTGCCTTTTCAAACGCAGCAGCCCAGCAGGCCCAGCATGCAGAGCAGCTGCTGTGCTGCGCCTGGGTTGTGCACCCTCTGTGGACATCCCAACAGCAGAAGCATCTGCAAGGGTTTCCACATCAAGCTGTGCGTGTGTCTGTCTTGCTTGAGTGCCTTCAGGCGAGTGCTTAGTCATACTGGGAGTTGGTGGTGCAGCTGTGGGAAGCTGTTGGGGACCAGACTGGTTGGCGCTGCTGCACCAGGAGGGCTCCCTCAGCTGATGCCCCTGCAAGGGCAGGCCCTTTTGACGGGATAGCAGTCATAACAGACAGCAGTGGTGACAAATAGCAGATGATTCATATCAGCTGCAATCTATCTGATAGATAGCAGATGAATGCAATATACATGATGGCACTAGATAGTGGCTCTGGCATAGACTTTATACAAACTTTCTGCACAGGCTCATTCAGTTCAGAAATCTGTCAGTGCTTGAGTGCCATGCACACTCATAATGAGATGAAGTCGGAGAGGCTGCTGTTGAGTTTCAAGCCTTGATAACTAGGCATAAGACTGTTCCAGCCATACCAGAGCAATCAACAGCACAGTGATGCTACCAAGAAAGCTCACACAACAGGCAGAATGGACACGCAGCCCAACCGGTGACAAACAGGTATGCAGTTTTGCTTCAAGCCCATCTCAACCTACCTGCAATTGCCTGCTGTCTGCATAGGCCTGCATCTGATACGCCACAGCTGTCACCGCTTCAGCTTCAGCAGGTGCTGCCTCGACTGGGAGCCTTTGCTCAGGCTCAGCATGTGCACTCTTTGGCCAGGTGGCAGCAGCCTGCATGCTCTGCATCAGCCTCATCAGCTGCCTCACATCTGCTGCTGACAGGCCTGGCACACCTGGGGTACCCTGGCCAAGGTCTGCTGCAGACTCTGTGGTGGCATCTGCACCCACTGTTGCGTCTTGATGCTGTCTGGCAGCTGCTGAGCCCTGTTGAGACAGCTTCAGCAGAGCTGGGGCAGCCTGTGCTTGGGTGGATGCGTGTGTAGTGCCTGAGCTTGCAAAGAAAGGTGGGGCAGCAGCGTCAGCCGCTGTATCTGCGCTCTGCTGCTGTCTAGTCCCTGAGCTCTGGGCCGCAGCTGGTGTTTTAGTATCCTCTGTATGTATCCTCTGCTGCTGGGCTGCATCATGCCATGGCCGGCTGCTCTGCTCTGGCATGGACGCTGTCACAGACGGACTTAGAGCATGCAGATCAGCTAGGATGGTGTCAGAGGTACTGACAATGGCTGCTGCTGTTTCAGGTCTAGAGGAAGCAACAGCCGCAGCAGCTTGAATGCTAGCTGCATGCTCATTACCAGCGTTAGGTAGGTCGCCAATGCGTTTGGCTCTGTCAGAGCTTCTGCCAATGTCTTGAGCAGCTGCAGCTTCTCCTGCAGGTTCTGCTGCGGGTGCATGCTCACTGCCAATGGTGTCATCACCTTGAATGATGCCTCCCCTGGGAGGTGCCACACCATGTGCACTCACACCAGTATCCTCTGCTTGCATAGCCTTCTGCTTTGGCACAAGCAAGTCTGTCTGACTATGTGATGTGTACAGTGCATTTGGCTGCCAACCTATGTTGCTTCCGCCGATTGCTGTCAGATGCTGCAGCAACAGTTCCCTGGCATCATCATGTGCTGCCAATGTTCTGCTTGGCAAGCTACTGACACGCTGATTGGCATTTGGCAGCTGCTGCTGAACGTTTGAGTCTGCAACAACAGTACAAAGTCAGTTGGAAGTCAAGCATGCAAGCATGTTGGTTTTGCTAGACCTGGTGTCATATCATATGGTTGGCTATCAAGGTGACTGCACAGTGGATTACAGAAAACAAGGTACATGCCAGTTCCTGACCCCTTGCAGATGCGGCTATCCTAACAGAATGTGATGCATCTGCTGTGACCGCTGTTCATGTGCATGCCTTGCAGCAGGAGTCGTGTTCTCAGCGCTTGCCAGGAACGCATGTCCAGTGAGGTTTGAGCATACCTGAGTGCTCTGACTCAAGAGTAGCGTGTGAGTGGCGTGGAGGCGAGAAGGTCAGAGCCCTGTCACGTGTAGCAGGTGCAGTTGCCAAGACAGAAGCCAGATGGTCATACAGCAGATCTGCCCCTGTGACCTGCCCTTTGTGCTCATGTGCAGCTGCTGACAACGCAGCTGTGGCCGCCTGGATTCCAGCTGTGGCACTTGCCATCATACTGACTACAGCCTCTGGCAACACAGCTGTGGTTGCTGATGACTGTCCTGCTGAAGCCGACAAGGCTACTGTGGCTGTTGGAGCTGTGACTACAGGATCCGCTGAGGCCACAGCTACTGGTGACACAGGCTGAACACTCAGCAGAGATGGGTCTGCCAGTGCTGGTACTACTGCTGGCGTGGGCCTTAGAGGCAATGCGGTAGCAACTGGGTCTGCAGTCAATGGCAGGGTTGACAAACCGCATGTTGCTGACATGCTGTTGCCTGTGAGAGGCAGCCCTGGTTGAAGTGCTGACAGTGACGGAGAGTCTGCTGCCAAGGCAGCTGTGGCGGCACATAAGTCTGGTTGGGCCAAACCAGCCAGGGCTGTTGCAGCTGCCAAGGTGCTTTCAGCTGCCAGGATATTCTCCATAGCTACAGGTGCTGGCACCCCATGACCAACAGCATAAGACCCAGCTGTGGCCACCGGCATGGTTGCAATGCTTGCTGACAGTGGTGTCTGTGCTGAGCTATCTTGCAGCCAAGGCAAAGCAGCCACAGGTGACATCGCTGACAGTGCCTGTGCTGACATTGCTGCTGTTGCCTGTGCTGCCACGAATGCTGGCGGCAGTGCTGGGGCTGCTGCTGCCAGGCATGTTTGAGGAGGCGGTGGCGGACCTGATGATGGCGCTTGCAGATGAACGTGAAGCCGTGATTGAGGTGAGAACGGCGGCGGTGGCGGCGGTGGTGGTGGTGGTGATGCTTTGAGTGGCCCTGTGAATACAGGCTGTGGCTGAGCCTGTGTCTGCACTGGCTGTGGTGCTGAATCACACAACTCTGATACATTTGCAGCCCGACTTGCAGCAGCCACAGGGGCAGCAATCGGGGCTTGGGGGCTATCTAGCACATGGCAACAAGGAGAAGAGGTTGACTGGCAGCGACCCAAGCCTGCTGTGGGCATTGACAACACTTCTTTCCCTGGCCATGCTGAGTCAGCCTGCACATGACATTCATTGTCATGGCAGGTTTTGGTCTTCAGTACGCCAGTGATCACACATCTCTTAGCAGCATGGAACGTGCAGTCACATCATAATATTTGTCTAATGCATCGTGTCAACATGGACTTATCTCAAAATGCTCACACAGCAGACAACATGACAGGCTGTCTGTCACTCTTGATATGACTAACTTACCTGTTCAGGATTGGCACGATTCACAAGGCTGCTGTGATTCCTCAGCCGCCCATGCGGCCCCTTCCCGCTGTTCTGTCTGCTGATCACCTCTGTGCCATGCTCTTGTTGCCCGGCTGCAGATGCCAATTCCTGGTGGCTTGCCTTTCCCAAGATGTGCGTACTTTGCCCCACTGGCGCATCTTGCTCTGTTGACGCTCTCTGTGTGACTGCTGACATGCCCTGCTCTGACAATGTTTCTTGCCCAAGTGCTAAGACAGCTGGCTCTGCTGATGCTCTCTGTGTGGCTGCTGACAGGCCCTGCTCTGATGATGTTTCTTGCCCAAGTGCTAACTCTGCTGATGCTGCCTGCTCCTCAAGCACATGGTGCAAATTGCTGGAAGAGCCTGGCGTAACAGTAGCATGCTGCTTTGCAGCGCCTGCATCTTCATACGCCAGAGGCAAGTCTGTTTGCATTTGCTGTTGCAATGCTGCAGCTTCCTGCAAATGCAGTGTCGCGTGTCTCTTGCTAGCGTTCAGAAGAGTCCAGCAGCATGTGCCCACCTCATGAACTGGTGGGCTGCCACAATAAACAATTATTGAGGTTTGAGATTATTGTATCTATAGGCCACAGGCTGTTCTTGTGCTCCTGCTCATTGCTGCTTTTGCTGCACATCAATCAGTTGACACTTGGTGTGCAAATGGTGTGTCTCCACAGCAACAATGTCAGCTTGCTTTACAGAGTGTCAGTTTGCGTTCAAGCTGAAGTGACGTTTGATGCTACTGCTGCTGGACATACCTGATGAAATGCAGCCCGCACTGTTGGAACAACACCTGTGTCTCCCATCTCCAAGCCTTCGACTGACACACCAGAAATGTCAGCTCCAGCCCTGTCATCGTGCTCTGCATTCACACAAGCATGAGTACCAGTCCTGATCTTCCCAGCAAATGCAGTGAGTAAACAAAGCAAATAAACTTTGATTTTGAACTATCATACTGTAGCTTGATTTATGATTTTTTTTTTTGTATCTCGACTTTCACATGCTGTCCATGCAGTGACTCTGACAGCATGCCAAGTCATGCAATGGTAAGCCAGGCTGTGCCAAGTCTAACAACGAGGAGCAAAGCAGCAATACTGCAGCCAAGCTAGAGCTGCATCACCTTTCATGTCTTCAGCAAAACTGCTTGCAGGAGCATCTGAACCATGCTGGCCACCGTCCCTTGAGTCTAGCAGCAAACCCACATCAGACAGAGAGAGATCAGACCGAGAGGCTCCTGACACCGCCTGCAAGCTCCATGAGTCGCGCTGCTGTGCTGGCAGTACACGCATTTCACTCAGACTCTGACCCACATGCTGCTGCTGCCGCTGCTGCTGCTGCTGCTGCTGCTGACTGTGCAGCTTTGAAGGTTTGGGAAGATGCCAGGTGGCCTGATGCCTGAGTGAGCCTGGCTGATCATCCCAAGGTGAGTCTGACAGGGCTGCAGCCACTGGGGACTGCCTAATGTGGCTTTGCCTTTCAGGCCCCCGTGAGCGGCCATCACAAGGCATAACAGCCTGATCATACATCAGCGGGTTAGTTCCTGCAGATTCTGCAGCTAGCAAGGACGGCCTCAGCCCGCGCGGCTGGACAGACACAGCAGAGTACAGCCCATCGTCAGGGAAGCCACTCACATGTGATTGCTGGAGGTGCCGTTGCTGTTGACTACTGCTCTGCTGTGTGCTGAAGCCCATCTGCAAGCTGGGTCGGCCCAAGCCCAGGTCTGTCATGGCCTGTCTACTGTTGCAGTCTGCACTGGGCTGCTCACTGTACCAAGTGCTGATCAGGAGCGATGGCCAGTCCTGTTGTTGCCTTTTAACAGGCGCAGCAGCATGGGAGCCATTGCCTGGCTTGCCATTGAACAAGGCAGAGTCAGATGAACCGGGCACAAAGCTGTACACCTGCAAGCTTGGGCTTGCTGACTCAGAGATGAAGCTGCTTGATTTGAGCCCATGCAATGAGTGCATGCCTGCATGAGCATACAAGCTGGAGTCTGTCCAGGAGTCTGTCAGCTTGGTGTGGCTTTTGCTGCCGTCTGAGGCCAAGGCCTGCTGCTTGCTTGGATGCTGCCGTGACGCTTCAGAATCACGCCAGTTGTACCTGGCATGCCTGGTGCTGCCCTGAGAAGGGCACTGCGAACATGCAAGGGGCTGCTCCAGGATGCTCTGGGGCCATTGCAAGCGGTCATGTGCCTGCTCTAAAGTCCTCTGGGGCCATTGCAAACTACCCTGGGGCATGCCAAGACTGTGGGCAGCATCTGACCCTCTCAAACTGGACGCACCCCAAGAATGACCTGGCTGTTCAGTGAAGCGTCTTGCACTTGCAGCAGGAGGTAGTGAGCCTGATGCATCGCTGCTGGAGGACGCCTGCAGTGTGGATCTGGCAAGCAGTCTTGAGACGCTGTGGCCTCCTGGATGCCAGGACTGCTGTGCACCCACTGCTGTCAGCATCTCCTTGTGAGCAGTGTCCAGTTGAGTGGATGCAGATCCTGACCAGCCGTTGAAAGCCCTGTCACCACCCTGCATAGGCAACACGCTCAATATACATGAAGCTAGGTGCCTAAAGTAATGCATCATCAGAGCACAGAGCAAAGTGATTGATCTGCTCTGGAGCGAGTAGACTTGCCCTGCATGTAGCTAGCTCATCATGAGCCGGAAAGCGTGATCATTATTATGATTGTTGTAGAGCAAAGTGATGTACCTGCTTGACGGACATGCTATTCAGCACGCTGCTTGTTGGCTCAGATGAAGGCGATCCTTGCCAGCTGGGGACAGCAAACCCTTGACTGGTCAGCAGATCATCACCACCATTGCCGTGACTGGTTTCAGCAGGTTGGACACATGCTGGGTGAAGCGTGTCAGCATGCTCATCAGACTGCACAGACCCAGTACAAGACAGTCCAGCTGTCATTTGATTGGCTACAGCGCCTTGCTGGTCAGTTGTGCTGTCAGGGGGGTTCAGCTGAGACTGCAGGCTTGCACCCTTGACTTGCACTCCTTCACGGGCCGGTTGCTGAGCCATAGAGAGTGCAGCTTGAGGCTCAGGCTGGGGCTGCTGCTCTAGCAGAGACGGTCCATGCAGGTGCTGCAATGATAGAGGCTGAAAGTCAAGCACAGCCTGTGAGCCACTAGCTGCTGGCTGCGCTCTGGATTTCTCGTAGTTGGCTGTGTTCTCACTCAGCATATCAAGCTGGGACACAGCCCTGGTCTGCAGCTGCAGGCTATGATTTGCCGGCTGTTCACTGGCTGGCTGATTAGGCAGGGATGAGCTCTGACCCAGCATATACAGCTGAGAAGGTACAGACAGAGACTGAAGCTGCTGATCTTGATCTATCTGTGGCCCATTGTTTGGCTGCATCGCATAGACTGCCTGCTGCCCGTTGGCTGCCTGCTGCCCATTGGCTGCCTGCTGCCCATTGTCTGCCTGCTGCCTATTGGCTGCCTGCTGCCCATTGGCTGCCTGCTGCTGATTGGCAACATGCTGCCTATCATCTGCCTGCTGCCCATTGTCTGCCTTCTGCTCATTGGCTGCCTGACCAGCACTTGAGCTCAATTCTTCCATGCCTAGCTGAGGCTGCTCAGTGTCCGCCAACACATTTACCTCAGGCTTCTGACTCATACTGTCGAGCTCATGATGCATGATCTCAACCGTTGACCCACTCAGTGCTGCTGCGACACCACCAACATGTTGGCATGTCCCATTGTTGACAGATAGGGGAGTCTCATCATCATGCAATGTTGACACGGCCCATGGTACACTGGCACTGTCGGCTAAGCTGCTGCTGTGCAAGGCTGTGCTGACTGAACAGCTGTCAAGGCTTCTGCCTGCCTTGACGTCCACATCAGTGCTTATGGCAGCCAGCACATGGCTACTATCACCGGCAGCAGCTTCAGACAGACTCACGCCAGCCGTGTGTGCGACTGACAGACCGGCAGAGCCAGGCTGCAGCAGAGATGCATTGTCAGACACGCCTGCCGGAGAAGCTGCTGCAGCAGCTGCACCTGCTGCTGCTGCAGCTGCTCTGGCCTTTTGGGAGCCCGTTGCAATGAAGTGAATGTTGGACAGAGCTCTCTGCAAAGCTGCTGCTGCTGCTGCCTTTGCACTCAATGGCTGCTGCACTGCTGCCCCAGCTTGGTCTAGTGCATCTGGACTGTCAACCCACTCTGAATCAGGCCCTGGTGGCACATCTTTGTCATCCTGACTGGAAGCGGCACTGGACTCGAGACCAAGCTGGTTCGAAGAAGCTGTGAAAAGATCCAAGGGCTCAGCTGCAAGCAGCCCTGAAGAAGAAGTGTGCAGGGGCTGTTTCTGAGAAGCCCTGCTGGAGTTTATGCTCCAGAGTGCTCGTGCCTCCCATTCTGCCTGGGCACCATTCCCCATCCCCAGCTCCAGAAAGGAGTCCCTGGGAAGCATGCTCAGCCTTCTGGTAAAATCCGCTCGTGCCTCCCATTCAGATTGATTACCATCATCTAGTAATGTATCTGCCAGATCATCTTCACTGGTGGCAGTCTGTCCTGCTGACTGTACGGTTGTAGTGGCTGTGTTGTGGCCTTCTACAATTGGAACATCAGCTGTGGCTGGCTGCAGCGATGACTCCTGCACTTACACATGCAGTGTTGACGTGTGATTGTACAGGATTGCAGCATGTGATGGTTGGTTAGCGTTCGCCGTCAATGACAAACTTGATGGGCTTGTTGATTGGACTTTGTCAGCTCATGCCATGATACACTCACTAGAAACTGAAAACTACCAAAATTTTATGTCATGTTATGTCATGATACACTCACTAGACCAGCAGGGTGGCCAGCGAATGTGTGACTTTGTGTCAGCCCCTTTAAACAAGAGGAGAGTATTGTCTGACAGAGTCAGGAGCTTCTCACAGGGGCAACAGCAACGTGATGGCAGGGGATTAACCATTTGCACCCTGTGCAATTGCAAAGCAGTGCCAACCGGTGACATTTGCATGCTGATTGGCTGTTGTCCTCGCCTCTGAGGCCGTCAAACCTTAATTCATGTCTTGCCATCATATCATTTGCACAATCGGCCTTGGCATGCTCATGCATGCAGAACCAGAGGCAACTCTGTGCTCATTCACATCTGCTATGTGTGGTCGACAGCTGAGTCATGCCTCACCTGATTTTGTTCCAGAACCACGCCCTTCTGCTCTTCTCCTGGCTTCCCAGCCTGCCTGGTGTTTGTTACCCCATCATCATCGTCGACAACAGGTGCAGAGGTGAAGCGCAGCCCAGGGTCACGCCAAGGCAGTGGCAACACAGCTGCACCACCAGTGCCACTGCCAGCGCCGGCAGAGATAGGGGTGGCAGCATTGTCAGCTGCTGTGTTGTCAGCTGTGGACTGCAGTTTGGGCTGTGGCAGGGCCCGTGGGGCCCAGCCCTTGGAGCGAGCAAGTGCAGCCCTACATGGATCCATGACAATGGTTGAACAATTGTGCATGACTGATTCATTCATTTATGCAAATTTTGCGATAAGGTATGGCAGGAGCAAGTTGCTGCATGAAGCTTGGCAGAACAGCTGTTGGCCACTGCAGGCATGCTCTCAGTCAAAACAACAATCAGTTACATGAGAGCTGGCAATGCCCCAAGTTTGCTCAGGCTGACAAACTTGAGTCAACAAGTGCTTGTCTTCTTGCTTGCATGTTTTGGCAGCTGACAAACAAGATAGCGTACATGAGTGTTATGGGCAAAGGCACATATTCAGAAGCCAATACCTTTCATCAGGACTTCTCTGTGCAACTTGTGCCTTGAGCACTGGCCCTGCTGCTGGCTGCTCTGCTTCATCTACTTGCTGGTCAACAGAGCTTGCCAGGGCTACAACTCCTGTTCACAACTCAAAGGACAGATTAATCAAGCTGCCCATGCTGTGAATTAGCTGTTTACCTCATTCTGATGCAATCAAACTCATCAGCGACACATACTACCAAGAGCAGAGGCGTGTGAGTCAGCATGCCAACACAGAGGTGTCGCACTCGCTGTGTCATGGACGTTGTAATTGGGCTCATGCACCTGTGGCTAATGTCAGACAGACAGGACTCTTCATGCAGACGCTTGCTGAATTTGTGTGATGGATAATACTCCCAATATTAATTCAACGATTTCCAGCGCGTGGTGAGCTAGGTACATGCATGATGGTCACTTACTGTGTACATATAAGGGCATGACATGTAGTCTGCATGCAGCTTCCCTTGTGTACAGCACAGTGCAGACATGGTTTCGCAAATGGTTGCTTGAAACAACAGCATCCTGTGCTGGCGTGCCTGCCTCCTCTATTGCTCAATTGTGTGACTGTTCACAGCAATATAATACTGTTATTGCAGATGCTGTGACCCTGACCCATACCTGCTGTCAAGTCTGCGGCTTGCTGAGAAGCAGAAACTGGCTCTTGAGACCGAGCTAGGGCTTCTGCTTCTGCTGAGGTGTCGGGTAGGAACCCTAGCTCGCGCAACATCTGCATCTTGGACAGGTAAGCTGCATTTGAGGTGATGCTGTCTTCAGCTAGACCTGCATGCTTTGCACCATGGGCTTGGGCAGAACGTCGTTGTGATCAGGCCTCCGGCTTTTGCTACCTGCTGACTTGTCATTATTTGAGGGGCAAGCAGTGCTGTGATACGAACACAAAGCTATGCAGGCATCAAGACATCAACAAGGCATCAAGGCATCAACATTGATGTCAACCCTGGTGAGTTGAAATGGGCTTGAAGACTGCACCCCTTGCAGCAAGCATTGCTGGGTGTCAGCATGAATGTGTACCCTTCCCTTTATATCTGTTCACGCCTCTTTCAGTGTGTGCTGCACCAAACGGCAGAAGAACAGTGCTGCTTGAGGCTTGCCACTATTGAATAGCTACAGGCTCTGCAGTGCAGCAAAGTGTGATGCAATAATTGAATGGTGGTGCCTACTTGTGGCAGCAGCGACTGTGTTCTTGGCATCAGAGGCAGACTGTGTTGCAGTGGGTGCAATGCCTGCACTGGCAGCCTGCAGCATGTCTTCTGCCCTCTGCTGCTCTTGAATGAGAATCTCCTCCGTCAAAGGCTCAGCCTGGTACCTAAACACAAGTACAGCACACTGGTGGATCCCATTGAGGTTCTTGGTGATCTTATGCATGTGCCTGTTGTCGGCAATGCTGATGTTATGGGGCTGCAAATGCAGCTTGCAACCTGGTATGAGTCAGAAGGTCAAAGCAACCAGACAGCACACCACAGCAGCCACGACTTGTACAAGGCCCTGCGGAGCAGTGTCTGAAGTATGGCCGTAGCAACAATTCAAGACCGTGCATCTATGGATGCTGATCATGGCCTGATGTGAAGCAATTGCATACTTGAGCACGCAGGCAGTTGCCAGGGCTTGGGACCAGCCTTGTGCATCCTGCTGACTCATTCCCTTGAAGTGGAACTCTCGTCCGCCTGCCTGCACCCATGCACAGGCAACGTGACCATCCACACATTTTCCATCATCGTTGCTGCCAAAGCCTCATTGCTGACGGGCTTGACTTATGCTGTGTGCTTGTTGCATGGTCGCAGCGTCAGGGGAAACAATCTGTCCCTCAGTATACATTATGGCAGTTGAGTCTGTCTCCATGCAAGCTGACAACCTTGCTTGCCCTTTGTGTCTGGCCAATGTGCGATGCACATTGAGCTGATGAAACAAGATCTCAGTATTGGGCTGGCAACAAGCATGCAGCAATTAGCATACTCAGAGACGTTGTTCTCGCGACCTGTTGCACAGGTACTGCATGTGCCTAATCAGATCATCAACCGTGCAATCCGCTCTTTCCTAATGTAAAGCGCCCTTTTCAGTGTACATGATGAGAACAGACAGGCTGATGTGCAGCCCTACCTGCAGATGGATGGTATGCTGTATGTCGTCATAGTCTGAAACAGCATCTGTCAGGCAGACTGTGTTAGCTGGGAAGAAGGAGTTTCTGGTCTTCATGATGAAAAGCTTCTGAGGCACAATCACCTGTACGGACACACAGATATGATCAACAGCCAGCCCAGATACAACGTCTGCAACTGCTGACAGATGCTTCCTTGTTGGGCACTTGAGGCTGCCTTGTCATGTGCAAAGCCAAAGACACGCAAGAGATGCAGGGAAGCAGCTGGCTTGAGGAGCAGGTCAAGGTGTAAGGTCTGGATGTAGACAGTATGCAGTGAATTACATCTGAAATGCTGCTGAGTGCAGCGGCATCTAAGCACCTAGCCCTGGTTTTGAGTCAACACACTGCATAGTACGGAGCTGCTGCTTACTGCAAAGCGCTCAAAGTAGATCCCAGTCTTGCCTTGCTTCTTGATGTTGCCTTTTCTCAACACAGTCCTTGGAAACCTGCCGCAAAGACTTTGTTATCATTTTGGAGGAAGGAACTGATGGCAGGTGCTCCATAGGCAAAGGTGTCTGGACAAGGGGCAGCAGAATACAGGTTTACAGAGAAAATGACAGCACCAGAAGGCAGATTGACAGGAGCAGAGGAGTTTGGGGCTGACCTGATCATTGTCCAAGTCCCTGCTGAGACTTCCAACAGCGTCAACCTACAGATATCACAAGCCTAGTGACATTGCACCATGATCAACATGATGTGCAAATCGAATGGCATTGAGACAAAAGTGATATATAGTCATTGCACATGCTGAAAGGGCCTGCACTCTTCATTGCACGCTTGAATGCATATGGCATGGCACCTCCTAGGAAGAACTTACAGACAGGAAGGACATCTATCTGTTATCAAAGATGCTGATCACAGCTGTATCTGGCCTTGATATGAAGCACCGTACAACATATACCAGACATACACACGGGCAATGCTGACAGGTGCAGACAGACAACATGCTAATGCTGTTCATCTGGCAAAGACCCCATGACATATATGAGGCTGACCTGAAGACTGCCAAGTCATGAGCGGTCTGGAACTGGTACACATGGCCTCTCTCTTCTGACAGCACCACTGTGAGGATGCTTGGATTCATCTCATCCTCCTTCATGTCAATCACATCAGAAACCTGCGGCGTGCGCATACATAATCAATCCCAGAAAGTTAACATCAAGCTGGTGCATCTGTACAATTATATCAGCAGGCTGTCACTGGTGCGGCGCATATTGCATGCAGCAACACTGATATTGGCAGCAGAGTGCATCCAGAGGCATGTACATTGGCGTGTCTCACCTGGTATGATGATCTGATGCTGTCATTGACAATGTCGTTCACATTACCGCGCTTCACATCCAACTGAATCAGTGTCATTGCAGGGTCCCCCTCCAGCACTTTCTACAGCAGCATCACCCAAGTCAGCATGCTCACTGCTGTCAGCTTGCTGCAAGCAGCTTGGCAATGGCTGCATCTGCCGCAGAAAGGGCTCTTTCTTACCTTGGAAAACGGCCAGAGTTTGTTCTTTCTGGTCATGCTGGCATCTGAGCTTCTGGGACTGGAGGACTCGGAGACTGTCCTTCCTAAGCCTAGCGCTTTGGTGAAGCTTGATGACATTGATGGCGACAAGGCTGAGCCTACTGTCACTCCTTCACTGACACTGCAGACAGCAGTCGCCATGCATTGCATAGGCTGGCTGTAACACTCTGTTGGTTGTAGGCGCTGATGCTCTTTCGACAGGGCCAGCGACTTTGTGGCATGAAGAGTGCTAGGTACCCGATGTGAGCCTGACTGTTGTTTGTATACCATACACGAACTCACCTGAAACAGAAGAAGTAGTGAGCCGTGAGCCCCTTTTTGCCAAGAACCCCCAGAACCATCTTGCTGGTGCTGGGAGACTAAGTTGCAGTTACTAGTCACCACAACAAGGTGGTCAAATGCTTTTTGTCGAGTATCGGCATGTCAGATCTCTTCGCAGATCACAGTTGTGGTGGTCGATGCAGGCGCGTTGCAGGGAATGCCGCGCAGCGTCCGTGACTATACTCCATTTGGTCACGTTGTGACAGCATGACTGTTCCGCCGGGTATTTGCCTGACCTACCTCCGCCAGCGTTCCAAGCAAAACTGAATATGAAGCGTCACGAAGGACTGAACCCTCATGCTCAGCGCCATAATTGCGGGCTTTCGCATGCAATCAGATAATCAGTTGTCCTTTTGCATCGGAGTCAGCAACTAGAACCACAGGTTTGGTCAGTGCTAGGTCGTGCACTGTTGTTTGGCAGCAACTGCGCAGACTCTCGAGATCGGCTTGATCACAGTCCGGGGTGCCTAGGGCGGGCAAGTCTGCTCTGAGTGCTCGTGATTTAGGCATTCCGGAAGCAATCAACATGTAGGCACAGAGTATCGCATTGCCAAGACAGCCAAGCTTCGTAGTTCACTTGAGCAGCCACTCAGCCTAAACACTGCAACAACTGATCAGTCATTGCAGTTTGCGAAAGGCTGTAGGCTGACAACATTGCCAGAAATGCACCTCATCAAGCAGACTTTCGAGCAGCAGCATTTTAGGTGCATCAAATGTTAGATGACAACAGCAGATACGAGGTGCAAGTGCAACATCCCATGATGTGAAGGTTTGTGCCAACAGCTGTCATTATGCACACATGTCACAGTGGCTACATGCACGTGGGCTATCTATACATGAAAAATGTTTCACTTTGCAGACTATCAAAACAGCTGTGAGGTTGCTTGGCATGACAAATGCGTGCAGTAGAGCACATGACAAGCAGTGACTGTCTGAGTCATTCTGTTCAATACCTATGCACAAATCATGAAGTAAGGGTGATAACTTATCACTGATAAGCATCAGGGACAATGTTGATTAATGGTTATGATGAAGCATCATTCAAGCAATCAAAGAGTCAAGGCCAAGTTTCTTTGGCAACAATTATACTGACGTCATCCATCCTGCTGTTGACTACAACCCCTGCCAAGTCTCTGAGCCTACAAGAATACAAGTATGCCAATGGCTGCAGAACAATACTAAAATAAGCATTTTCATACCAGTCAACTTGGACTTTACTGATGAGCTGTAGCAGACTTGCCAGCCAGCAGCTACAGCACACTGCCCTCTGAAACACCAGCAATGCACACAGCCCTTGCTGCACATGAGAGCAGGCCAGCATACAGGTGCTTATGCTCAGCATCACACTTTCATGTATCCATCTTGGACCTTCATCCGGGCCAGTCAGAGCTGTAATTTGACATGCAGCATCCACAAGTGAGCTGTGAGCACCTGCATGCAAATGCCATCTCTGACAAATTTGAACCAAATAGCTATATGCCGTCACACTACATGGGCATAGCAAATGCCATCTCTGACAATTTGAGCCAAATAGCTTTATGCCGTCACAATACATGGGCATAGCTACAGAGCATCCAGTCAGACTCCTTCAGTCCAAAAAGAGCCCATGGCCGCATTGGTGCAGCTCAGTGTGCACATCTTGTGTCTCTTGTCGCTTGATGATGCATTTTTATCAGCCAAGCTAGCTGTTACAGTCACCATGAAGTCCTCATTTCATTCTATGCAGCAGCAGCCAAAACACTGTGCAAGACATGGAGAGCATGACCTTACCTGACAGTCTTCTACGTAGAAGTCAGTGCTGTCCACAGCAGAGTGAACAGTCAGTTGTACCAACATGCCAGTCGACATATGTCCTTCTGCGCAAGCCCCAGTACCCTGTTTTATGCAGAGCAATTTGAGCCTGGAGCATGTGAGATGCTGCGGCATGTTCTCTGGCTGCCAACCTCAGCAGAACTCTGGGTGAACCAACAAAGATCTCTTCACTGCCTTCATCCCAAATGCAGGCACAAGGACAACACATTCTGGCACACAGACCACCTGCTCTGCTGGCTGAACTTGTGCCACATGCATCTTGCCGCCTATGGCATGCTGTGGCCGAGTGTTCCGACTGAGAAGCTCAGGCACTGAGTCGCACCTGGCTGGCTGATTGGTGCAACCTGGCAGCGGCTGAAGCACCCGAACAGCTTGTGCTGGCTCCATTGCCTCTGTTGCTGTTGATGATGTTGTAGGCAGCACAGAGTATGTGATGCCAGTGCTGGGTGGCTGAACTGAGGGCTCAGATCGCGCCAGGTTTGTGGGGATGGTAGGTGCTCTTGTAGGAGTGGTTCGAGCAAGTGCCTTCATGAGAGACTTGCGCCTGTCACTGCTGCCTTTCGTTCCCTTCCCAGCCTGCCCTCCATTGGCGAGCTGCCTGTTGCTACTGGCCTGCATCCTCCCTGCAGTCTGCCTTGCATCAGCCAGCTGTTTCTGACTGGCAGCCTTCTGTCCTTCTCTGGCTGATAGACTAGCGCTTGCAATGTTGGTGCCAACAGCAACAACATTGTTTTGTTGGACAGCAGCGACGCCAACATGAGGTAGTGAGGCACCATGAACGGCACCTCTGCAAGCAGGCTGGCTGCTGTTACTTCTGCTGCGTCTGTCAGACTGTGTGTCTGCAGCTGGAACAGCCTGCATCTGGCCTTGGGCTTTGTCACTGCAGCATGCTGGGCTGCTGCTTCTCCTCACTGCAGACCTGCCGTTGCTTCTGACACTGAACTTCTTGTCTGACCTGCTTCCCATGGCCACCCGATGCCCGACGCCTTCACTGGAAGTGAAGGCCTTGGGGCTGTTCTGGCACATCTGCCCTGGGATGCCATTTCTGGAGCAGCCACTGTCGGCAGCCCATGCTTGCATCCGGCCAAATTGGTTGCCATTCTCTGAGCACTCTGCAGGGGAGGCTGCAGGGCTTTCTTGGTGTTGCAAGCCCTCAGCCCTGGAGCCTGAAGGGTGGACTGCAACACTCCCTGCCCTTGTCAAGGGGAAGGACAAAGGCTGCTGAGCCAACTCGCAAGGGCTTGCAGCCGCTGCCAGGTCAGGTAAGGAGCTGTCCAAAAAGCTGTGCAACAAGAATGACCTGCAAACATGTGAATTTCGCCTGATAGGGCTGCTGATCTGTTTGAGTGTGTCTGTCTCAAGCTTTCATGCGCGAGGTGACCCCGCAGATCAGCAGTCAAGACAAGTAATGTCCTCAGAAATTGCAGCAAAGCTGGGAGATGAGGTCATGCTTGAGTAGCAAGCAAACACCAAGGGGTCATGCTCACAAAACAAGTGCCCAATACTATGATTGCTGTGTGGTGGGCTGACAACAAAGGAGCTGTTTGTCAGGCAGTTTGCAGACAGACTCTACAGAGAGGTGTGTCGAGCTCAATGGGTGTGGTTTGAGATCATTTGCTAAGGTCCAGCAGTCAGGCCAGGAAGGAGTAGTTGCACATTGTTTTTGGTTGCTGACACTTTACACCAGCTATGAAGATCCAAGCAATTTACATTGGGTTGAGATGGGAACAGGCTGTGCTGTGACTCTCACCTGTTGGTGACGTCACCCAGGTGTCCTGAACATCCTGAAGAGCTCCGCTGTGGCTTGTTGTGGCTCATCTGAGCTTGCTTCAGGCTCATCTCTAGCCAGGGATAGAAGGCGCAAATGAGCCGATGCCGGGCCCTATGCTCTTGTGCTTGCTGCTGAGCCCCCACCACCTGCCGCAACACAATCAACCTAGTCTCATGGAAATCAGTTTTGCCTTCAGTTGATTGCCTTGCAAGCAAATGCAGACAGGCTGAACGCATGGGCAGTCATGCACACTGCAAAGCATTGTGCTCATGTTTGAAGGAAGCTCGTATCTGTGTGCATGTTCCACTACTGCGCCCCATAATGGAGCCCTGTTTGTGTCAGTCCTCATGTGGAAACAAGTCCAGTTTGTCTGATCACGAGCATAGCTTGCAACATGTCTTAGATTGCAAGCATGTGAGCTATCAATCCTTCTTGAAAATGGCAACTCAACATGTGTCTCACACCTGCAGGAGCTGCTGATTGGCCTCAGCCTTGAGCTCATGCTGCTGAAACAGCAGCGCCACAGCTTGACTGGTCATCATCTGCCAGGCTTTCACAGCCCTCGCCAGCAGGCTGGCAGCATACTGTGTAGCAGCTTGGGCACTTTTCTGTGCCTTGCCACTGTCCCTTGGCAAGCTGCAGCTGCCGTTGTTTTCAAGAGGTGTCTGCTGATCATCTCTGGCAAGAGGGTCAGCCTGTCTGTGGCTGAGTATCTGTTGGTGTGAAGTGAGAGTGAGCAAACTCACATCAAGGTCCTGTGCACCTTGCAGGCTTGCTGTCTGGCCAGCTGCTGTTTGCTCCTGACCTTGGGCAGCCACTCTGAATACCAGCAGTGCAGGGCATGCTGTGTCAGGTGCCTGCGCTGCAATGCTGCAGCAGCAACCTGTTGGCAGCGCTTGAAGACACACCACTGCTGCCAAGCCTGGAAAGCATGCTGTGCTCTGTGCATGTGACACCGAGACCTGCGACAAATCTTAATGTTGCAACCACTGTCCAGAAGATTGTCACTGTGAATAATAGTGCATGCTGTGGACAGCAGGATATTCTGTACTATGCGTTCTCTGCCAGACATTTGCTACCTTGCTTGTTGCAAAGACAAGATGACTTGAGTTAGAGTGTGGCATGATGTGGGCCCTGCATCAACCTGATGTTCTTCCTGAGACATGACCATTTTGTGTGTTTTGCTTTTGTGATTATTAACAAGCTTCATCTGTGACATAGGCTGGCGGGCTTGTTCACCACTCAGAGCAGCTCATGTAAATACTTGCTCCTATGCACATGGTAGTCAATTTCAACTAAGTGTATCCACCTGAATGCATTGGCACAATGTCGCAGTTGGCATCTGGCCTTCCAACCTCTCAAAGCGGCAGTCAGTACAGCTCTCTCAGGCGCAGCTAGAGACTGAATTATGAAACAGGACTGGGCGGTGGCCACTTCTGAGGCCTCACGCCAGGCCCTAAAGCTCAACCTTGCAGCTTGCAGTGTGTGCGCCTTTCTCATGTGGTCTGCCAGCATGTGAGCACGCTTGCTTTCCAAGGCTGCTGTGCGATGCCAACCATGCAGAGCTGCTCTACATTGCCTCAACAGCAGCTCCTGCAGCAAGACGGAGAAGCAAGGATGTGTGTGATGGGGGTCATGCAAGAGCTGCATTGCAACTTTAATGGCCAGTCACACAGCTTGATACTTGATCACGTAGCCATCATCATGATGCACAAGCAGGCAGAACTACTGCACGCAAAGAGTCGCAACAAGAACAGATGTGCCTTGTGTTTGCAAACTCTTTAGCCTGTCATTCAGGTGAGTGATTGCCAAGGCTTTAGAAGTCCAAAAACAGATAGTAATTTCTGATGGCCTGCAATGGCCACCAAGCGATCTTCATGCGTACAGCTAGCAGCTCTTGCAACCATGGCCACACCTGTTCTATGCAGCGCCACTTGATCTTAGACTTGATGGCTTGATGCCAACCGTGCAGTACTAGACTCAGCCATTTCCTGGAGACTGTGCGGCTGCAGAAGTCTCCAATGATCTGCCAGTCTGAAGCAGGCTCAATAACCACTATTGCAACTGCAGCTGCAGCTGATTGGTACCCAGACATAGCTGTGCCGTTCTTCTGGCTAATAGTATGGCTTGAAGGGCTCTCAATAAGCTGCTGTAACATTTGCAGAGTGGAAACAGGGCTCTGAGTGGCAGCAGAGCTCTGTAAGCCGGTGACTTGCCTAGGCTCCCCTCCCGCAGCAACGTTGACAGACGCGGCTGTGTTAAGCGAGAGCTGAGCGTCATCGCAATCTGATGCATCGCTGTTGTCCAGAGCGGTGTAAGGATCCGCTAACGCCAACTGGGCCAACAAAGACACTGCACCTGTGCTGGTTGTTAAGGTCATCCTGCAACACGAGAGGCTGAAACCTGTCGGACGACAGACCTACGTCCAGTCATGGATCTCGAAATGGTGGCCTACGGTGACATGTTGCATGCAGTATATTGGTCATGAAGCGGCGTCGGAGTCCGCAGGACCACAGGACTGGCAGATCAACATGTTGTTTAGGTATGCTGCACAGAATCAGGACACCTCTGGGTGTGTCGTATTACGCTAGGCGTCCCGAATTGTACAGCGCTCTGCAAGTGTGGTCATGCTCAGACACTTGCCCACAATGTGGGGCTCAACGTTCAGCCCTCAATCAGAGTTGCGAGTGCAGCTGACAGCTTTCAAATTGATGGTTTCACAATTCACCATGGGATCCCTATGCTGTAAAGCCCCCTGGCTCTGCCCGTTCAGATCGTACAGCTGGCATCATAAGTCTGCTTACACACATTTGCATTTCTGTGGCCTTGAACATTGTTGTGCATCCCAGACTGACACATGCACATCAGTCACCATACCATGACTATTAGGGATTGCACACCCAACTTTGCAACCCCAGCTGTTCAGATTCCTGCAAACCCTAGCCAGATTCAAATTTCCAACCAAGCACGGTATAAGCTGTTGGGAAAAGGCTGACGCAGTCAGCAGTCGAAGTCAAAGTCATTAGGAACTTGGGGCTAAACTCTCGCATTTTTTCTGCACAGGCTGGGCAATGTGCTAGGTGAGCCTCTGCAAGTGGTTGCACTGAAAACAAAGGTTTGCTGACTGATCAGGCTCAACCTCTGTCAGAGGCAAGCTTGTCCAGGCAGTAAGCCTTTGTGTAAACAGCCACTGCTTCCTGCTTCCTGCTTTGCTGAGAAAACTAGATACTAGGCAAGACAGCTGGCCTGTTTTGCCAGAAGGTTTGACCTTCACACGGTATTGCTTCCTATGAATCTTGCCTGCTGGGCAGCCTCAAACCTGACTGTTGGCTGACACCAGCTTTTTTGCCTCACTCACCTGCTTTAGCCAAAGCCTTGCAGCTTGCGGCACAAGCGTTTTCAACGGCAACGGTCACAGCAGCAAGTGCGCAGGCTCGTCTGCTAACACTGGCTGGCCTCACCGCCATTTGCA
>JAABUO010001825.1_pt1 | contig 26856 bp, 23 predicted proteins | sample 5559291 | NCBI WGS metagenome assembly JAABUO01 (sample SAMN10711878, study PRJNA513372) | rock metagenome | isolation source: Antarctica rocks | place: Antarctica: Victoria Land, Finger Mt sud
ATGGGCGAGCAGAAAGCATCCAGCCAGTCTATTTTTGAATAGTTGCTAGATTGTTATTGTGGGACACTGCGGCGTTAATTTTGGCTAGGCGGTTTTTGCTTGCGCTTCTCTTCTTCATTTGTTTAAACATTCGCGGTTCTTTTTCAGCAAACGCACAGCACATTGTGCTAGCAAATTTTCGCACTCAGGATGAGAACAGCACTATGGAAAGGAGAAAAAGATTGATATGAAGCATCCATGGGCGAAGTTGATCAACAAAATGCTTCTTTTGACGTAGATTATTGCCGTAGAATTGTAGACATGATCTATACATGATCTAATAAGAATCACGTGATCTAAGTTTTATCTTGGGGTCAATAAAGTCGGTAAAACATCACCTCGAAGTCACGTGCACTGGTTTTCGGATGAAGCACCAACTTTAATCTACAAATCTATACGTGTACCGTATCAGGGAGGGGCCGCGTTGGCCCAAAATCCATCTCCACGCCAACTCGTTCCTTGGCAAGCAGATCCACATACAACGCATTCGGTTTGTTGCTCTTCGTTGCCGTGTGCGCATACGGACCAATGTTGTTCTTGTAGGCAATCACATTGTCTGTGAAGCTGTCAAAAAGGTAGGACGAGTCCAGTGGGCCACCACGAGCCTCAGGGTGGAATTGCGTACTGAAGATCGGTCGCGACACGTGAATCATGCCCTCGTTGGACTTGTCGTTCAGGTTGACAAAGTATTCCTTAAAGTTGGGGGAGAGCGTTGCTGCATCCACCGCATAACCATGGTTCTGACTCGTGATATGGCAACGCCCGGTCGTCAAGTCCAGTGCCGGGATGTTGTGCGCCCGGTTGCCATACTTCAACTTGACAGTCTTGGCGCCGTCTGCCAGGGCAAGCAGCTGGTGACCCAGGCAGATCCCAAAAATCGGGCCCTGGTAATTTTCCATCAGCTTCTTTAGGTGGTAGACTGTGCTTTGGCAATGAGTTGGATCGCCTGGGCCGTTGGAAATGAAGACCCCATCAAAGTGATGGGCCACTTTGTGTATGGGATAGTTGTATGGGAAGACAGTGACCGAGGCCCCTCGCTTAACTAGCGAACGGAGGATATTTTCCTTCACCCCGCAGTCAATCACCGCCACGTGAGCGTCTCCAGCCGAGGGGACGTGGAAGGGGGCCTTGGTGGAGACTTTAGCCACCAAATTGACCTCGCCAGGGTCCATAAACGCTTCGTCCTCATCCGCATCGTATTCGTCGCCCACGTTGATCTTAGCCAACGAGGACCCCTGCTCACGTAGATGCGTGACAATTGCACGTGTGTCAACGCCAGTGATGGCAGCCACGCCTTCTCGCGTGCACCAGTCCGCCAGCGACTCCACTGCTGTCCAGTGCGAGTACTGCAGGGCCACGTCAGCCACCACAATCCCAATGCATTGGATGTGGGGCGATTCAAAGTGTCGCAGCAGATTGAACTCGTCGCGTGCAGCGGAGGGCACGCCGTAGTTGCCAATGAGCGGCTGCGTAAAGCAAAGGATCTGGCCGCGGTAGGAGGGATCCGTCATGGACTCCGGATAGGCGACCAGGGCGGTAGAGAAGACGCACTCCCCAGAGACACTTCTCTTTGCGCCAAACGACTTGCCGTGGTAAATGGGGCCGTCGTGAATGGTGAGGGTGGCCATGTCGTGCAGGCCTTTGCTATGCCCACTCACATGGCGGGGATAGTGGCATCGTGCAGGGTAGCTGAGCCGGGCAAGGATCCTGAACATTCGACAATGGTCTTCCAGATGTGGTCAGCAATGTACTCTGTGGAGATTCGAGAGTTTGTCGCAATGCGCATGCGATAGGTTCTAGTCGGTGACTGTAGGGTTGGTCGGTTGTCACACAGGAACAAAAGAGCTCTTTTTCCTTCCCGACAGTCACGTGCAAATGCTCGACGTTATGAAGTATGAACTATGAGATATGAAGTATGAGGTATGAAGATGCCGTTCACAATGCCAGCAAATACAGGTGTCGTGCCAATTGTTGACGGCGGTATATGACCTAGAAGCCCAGCAGGACAAGCAACTGCAATGAGCACAAAGGAACACGAAGTAAAATGTTTGAAAAGGAGCTGGTAGCGTTGGCAAGACTGAGCCCTCAATTATGACCTAGATGGAATTCTTCAAATGGATCAAACACAAGGCTGACCTGAACCATAACGGAAGTTTCGAGACCGGTCCAATGATCTCCGTCAATTTCATTCAGCCTTATCGTTTGCAAATAAATTGCGCAAGAAGCCGACATGCTCGTCATGACCAAATCTTTACTCATTAATCGAGCTGTTCCGGGATGAAGAGACGTAAGAATTTCATAATCTATGCCTGCATGTACATATTTGCCCAATGCTATGTTCTCCAACATCCAGCTTCATCCCTGAAAGCTGCATGCATACCCAACCATTTATAGCGTGCTCTAGTCCACTTCGGTCCAATACATTTCTTATCGCTTGCGAGGCGGTGACATATTAAAGTTTGGGGTGGGCGGAGAAGACTTCAGAGATAGGGTATTCCATGAATGCCGCGCCCAGTCGCTGCTCGAACTTGTGGGGGATGAGGAGGAGGAGGTGTGGGGATAGCAGATCTCTGATCGCGCACGGCTAAGCCCAGGTCGTGTGTTGGCAGTATTAGACTGCTTGCTATCGTCTTGACTGAGAAGATGTGCGTAATCCGAGAGCTGGTATATGAGCCCCATGTTTGGTCCAATAGCAGCACTGCGCTCCTTGACATAGCTGTAGGCTTGATTGACATCCATGTGCTTCTCCTTCATGACCAGAGCGATGACTAGAGTTGCTGAGCGCGATACCCCACACTGGCAATGCACCAGAATCTTCTTTCCAGCTGCTGCCTTTTGCGCAATGGCATCAACGAGATCTGGTAGGTCTGCCATGATGAGAGAATTGTGCTCCCAAGGGACATGAATGTATTCTTTGGTGGCGTTGGAAGGTCCGGTCGAAGAAGTAGAGGAAGATAGAGAGGGACAGCTGCTCGGTGGAGTATCAAACGGATTAGTCACTTCTTTGGCGACATTGACGACCACATCAAAATCCCGAGCAATTGAAATATCTGGCTCGGAATATAGATAGACATTGTTACCGAATACCGGCTTGGGGCCGTCAGGGTAAGCGTCGGAAGGTATTTGCGTGGTCTGTCGTGACGCATCAACAGCAGCGGGTGGAAGAGGTGGGGATGAAGGGACGGCAAGGGATAGAGTGGCCGCCAGCGGCTTTCTCCTTGGTGATGGTGTGAACGCTGGTGATGAAGGGGCAGAATTTGACTTCTTCGGGCCCATTTTCAATGACAAATTCTTAGAGTTTCGTGCTTTCTTTGGTGGTGAGGAGATCACTCCCATTGAGGAAACAGAATCTGTTCGTTGCTCGGATTTTAACCCGGTCGGTAAGAGCGTCGGCGTCCGTAATCTGCGATCCTCTATATTCTCATCGCCATGCCCACCTCCATCCCGATCTCTGCAATTTGTATAAGGCCCGTGTATTCTGGGACAATTTCTCATTTGTGACGCAGTGTCGAGCAGAATCGACATGTAATTCCTACTTAATCCAGCGTCCGCCTACAGACTTTGCGGTGCTCGCCAAATGCTAGCCAGCCAGCCCTACCAAATTCAACTCTTCAGTCGACTGGGCGAACACCGAAATCGTCCGTCGGCGTAAGTCGCGCAAATGGCGTCAGTATGCTGATTCACACCGTCCAGAAGACGCTATTCCTGTGACTGACGTGGTCCGGTCGTTGTCGTCGTCGTCAGTCGGTTGGTCGGTCGCAGTTCACCACACTAAGCGAGCGAAGCACAAAGTCACATTGACAGGAGCAGCAATCCATTGACCCAATGGAGAATGGGACGCTCGTGTCGTACATTTACAGTGGTTTCGTTTATGTATAAGAAAGTGAAAATAAAGGTTCCTTCCATCCTCCCATGCTGACTTCCCCCCGTCCCTCTAGTCTAAAATAGCGAATCTCACTCGCGATAGCCATCGATGAGGGTGCTTTGACGCGCCTCAGGACGTGTTTGCGACAAGTACCTATCAAGATGGCTTCTGCTCGATAGACTTGATGGGATTTGCCGTCGCCTCTCCGTGCTCAGGGATTCGCGAAAGCTCGAGGGTGTAGAGGATCGCTCATAAAGCGTTTGTGTGCGTCTGTGAAATGAGTCTTCTCGACCTTGTCTCTCTTCGGCGCTTCTTTGAGTCGACCGATGGTATGAAGCACGGCTCAAGGCTCGTTCCCCTGGACCGATATCTGACTCGAAAGCCGCGGCGCTCAATGATTTATTTGGTGCCATGTCTACAACACTATTCTCATAGCAGTTCTTCGGTAGTGACGAAGCGATACTGATTTTCGACCTGTGTCCATACTTGGGCTCTAGGGCGTTACGTTCCGCAATCGAGTCGGTAGCAGCCCTGGATGGCATACGTGGCGGATAATCTTCTTCATCATTGTAGTCGCCTTGTGAACTGTGTAGCATACTGAGACGCGATCCACCCATCCGACGTCGGGGTGAGGACGCCGTAGAACTTGGCCGGTGAGCAGAGGGTGCGGCCACATTTTGGGGGGATTGTGGATGAGAGAGGGCCAAACAGAGCTCTGTCAGTGAGCGACATACATTATCGGCACCATGTTGAGCTGCTCTCTCAGAAACTATGCCGGATAATCGCTGCGAGTGGCTACTTACCCCCTCGAGGGCGCGGTATACTTCGTTATTCACATAAGGGCGGACCTTTGCAAGAGCAGAGCGAAGCAGTGGATATCAAGTGGAATTCACCAAAATGCTATCCTTTCCACCAGGACCAAAGTCCTGGTAGTTGTTAGACGCAAGGGGTGGTGTAGAGATTGAGGATTGCGCCGTGCGCGTACGTTCATACGATGCCAAGGACTCTGTAGGCTGTGAAGATACTGGTGAAACCATCTCCAGCTGTTGAACACGCGACCTCAAGTCGTCCAATTCTTGCAGCACCCTTCTACCTTCCGGAGATCCTTCGGCAAGCCGATAGCTTTGGGATCCACCAACGCTTCCACTGCGACCTTGAGGAGGGCTGCTTGCGTCTTTTGCAGCCCATGAATCAGATTGTTTCTCTGTCTGAAAGGGCCGAGGGGCTTTCAGTGTGTCTGCACGAGAAATTTTGATATTAGCATTGGCCCTTGGAGTCCTCTGCAAGACTTCATCACCGAATGGACTGGAACTATTGCTGTCAGAAAAAGTGGGAGAATAAGAAGAATGGGGTGTGTGCCATTTGTCGGAAACAGAGGCCGAAGGGCTACCACTGGCCCTTCTCATGCCCTCAAACATATCGTTGACTCTCCGAATGCCCTTGGAGCCCACAGAAGTAGTCCTAGGAAGAGAAAAGTAGGTCGTCTCGTCTTCGTCTGACATTGTGGAAGAGGGCAAGAAAGCCTGGTCAATCCAGAATGATTGTAGCAGCCATTTTGCTATGCGCGTGAGATGCCGTGCTGTGCACAAATCCCTGCACGTAAACACGCGTGAAATGACCAAAGATGAATGAAACACTTGTAGAGCTACACGCACTAAGGAGCTCGCTGGAACAGAGCTTTGGGCTCACCTTTGCAAGCCACATCGACGCGATCCTTCGCTCCCCAAAGTTATTGCATTTGGAGCCAGCGATCTGCCGTGATCTGGCCGTTTACTTCATACTTGTGCAGCATATCAACAATGATACAATGAAAGCAACCTACTTCAAACCTCACACAGAGTCCTGCGTAATGAGGAGCCTGCAAAGGGCTTCAAACGATCCACGAATTGAATCAAGTAACCCGATTCTCGATTCCATTCTACTGCCTTGGATTTGGCAGCGATGGCGAATAAATGTGGACTTTGCGCAACAGGCTACTGCTCTTTGGGTTGTGCGACTCAACCAAGACGATCCAACGACTTATCTAGATAAATGCACGGCCACACTTCAGCAACAAAGCACGGGCTTTTGTGTTCTAAATGTATGTTTGTGTGCGTCACTCATGGATAGGATGTTTTAAGGACAGTTTTTATGTCAGAAGAGAACATGCGATCGCCCTTAGCTTGTTGTTCCCTGTTCTCATCAATCGTCGCAATATTCGAACATGCAAATTATGACGGTGGCGTAGATAAAGTGATTCAAGTTTTGCTCAATTCCCCGCAAGAATGGATTTCTGCCCCTGGTGAGTATTACCATTTCCAGTCTTACTCCTGGATGGGTGCAAAGTATATCCTATATCGCACAGAGAGGACAATTGCATCTCATTCGTGTCGTGGAGGGTGTAAAGACGACTTCATCTGTCGACCTTTGTAAGTTTCTGCTGTGTCTGGCTAACCCTGAGTAATCACAGTATTGCTGAGGTAGGAGCGATGGAATTGATGCTTACGCTCAGCGCGACAGAAGGTATCTTTGAATGTATTGAAAGCGGAGTTATTGACGACACGAAATTTGAAGATCGAATAGATTGTTTTTCAAGCATGCTGACATTCCTTTCTCTTCTGATTGCTCACTCCAATAAGATTCGCGAATATGTACAATCTCAAGAATTTTTTCTTGCAAGCCTGGCACACTTCGCCTCTTCTAGGCGAGCTTCCAGTAGTGCAGTTCAGTCTTATCCGTCATTCGTTTCCAGGCTGTCAGTTGCTGATGTGGCTTGCGCTCAGGTACTCATAGGTGCAAAGGACTTGAAGCGGACCAAAATCACCTTGGATACTTTTGTGAGATCAAAAGATATTGGACTACAAACAAGTTGTTTGATTTGAACAACGATTTTAACGTAGGCGTGATTTGTCTGGCGGTTCTCGAGGATGGGGATCTTCTTGGAGACTATCGCTTCATGCAGATGGTTCTGTCAAAGTTTCGCGATACTATCTCAATGTACATCAGCAATCACTGTCTTTGCGTTCTGCTTTCACCCATAGGTGATGTTCTCGAACTCATGCAGCGCTCGTTGGAGGAGAAGACTCAACGAGCTTGCTGCGCAAGTCGTTGGAACATGACTGTTGCTATCACCTTACTACAATCTGTGTTGAGACGCCCATGTACGGAATGTACAAAACGCCCCGCACTTTGCTTTCGCATCGTGTCGGCAGTATTCGTATGAAAGTATTTCTGCTTACCTACAGTTTTATTCTATGAAACCAAGCTGGGCTGAGAATTTGTTGGCTTCCATCTACGGAATGGAATTGGAACGGCTTACAGACCTTGATCTGGATAGGGAAGACTCTGAAACTATTCAAAAGTCGCTTGTACGCCTTCTTGTATGAGTGTGCTTATCTCAGGCTCAATTTCACCACTCGGCTTTGCTCTCAAAGCACCACTATTCAACACCAAATATTGCCGCCAAAGATCCTCCCAAATTTCGTACGCTAAGGTGCGAACGATTAGTAGTCTTTCTAAAAGCAGAATTATTCCCAATATCCCACCAATGCTGACGCTCTGACAACTTGAATCCAGATAAGTCGTAGAAGTAGAATAAATTAAACTACCTGGCTATCCAATCTAATGCAGTTTTTCCCGTATTTGTGTCGTATTCTGCTCTCTTAAATGGTAATGCGCCAATGAGAGATCCGAGGCTCCAATTGTCATCTTTGTGAATATTCTCTTCATTCATGATATTCATCTGCTTTTCACGATCTTGCCAAACCCCTAAAACCTGAGCGATCATCGGTGGTGGACATAGTCGCACTGCGTGGGACAGCAAGTAAAGATGTTTAGGCAAAAAAGCCTTTGACGATATTGAGCTTGTCCGATCCCATTTTCCAGCATTGTAAAATGCCGCCCACGTGACTTCGCTTTCCTCAAGGCCTAGTAACCGGTCCATGCAGTAGGCATACGCTATTTCGAAATCGCCTTCTGCTAAAGCCGCATCAATGGCCATGCATACAATCCCAGCTTCGGTTTTCTTTGAGTTTTGAGGTATACGTCCAGTGCCGGCAAACAAGTCGTGAGCGATGTCTAAAATCTGATCCACCTTTTTGTAAGATCCTCTGTTGAGCTCAAAAATGCGTCGAATCAAGTCCACTGGGGTTTCATACATTCTCAGTTGAACAGGGAGGAGAGGAACACCTGGCGTGAGAGTGAGCGAGTAATGAGACAGAGCATGCACACTAGTGAGGAGCAGGTTAGCACGCACCACTTGTGGAGTTGTGCTTAAAGTATTTGGAAGTATTCGCAGACATTGTGCAGCTGAGCGCATACTGCCTCTTGTGCAATTGCCGTTGGTGGCATTGTCGAAAAAGTCAAGGAAGGAATCAAGCACATTTTTAACAAGTTGGTCCAAAGGTATTAATGTTCTCATGTCCACGTAAATTTGTTTCACAAGTGAGAATTGACCAGCTGCAAGCATAGTTGCACAAATAGTCGATTCAAGATACTCTGGTGAAAGTTTTGCCAAGACTCCTGACTTTGACTGTAACCATTTAAGATTATCTCTTGTGGACTTCCAGTTGGTCTCATTCTGACTTTGCCAATTTCCGCTACGTAAGAAGCGCAACAGAATGACCTTTTGCTCGTCTTCGGATGCAAAGTATTTGATACGTGCTACGGCCTGTAAAGACAGGGGAGTATGTGGAAACATGATCGCCGCAGAAGTAATTAGTAAGTCGAGTGTTTCTAGAGCAGAAGAGGAGAAAGACTGTGTAAGTGGACAGCGTGGATCCTTAAAATTTGTTAGAGATACGGATGTCTCATCAATTGGATCGCTTATTGACGTTGGCATGATGTGCTTCACACGTTGCTGTATTTTGTGCATTTCATCCCATACCTTGCCTGAAGTTTCGGCGGTCAAGTAACAGGCAGCCAAAGCTGTCCTCATATACAACTCGGTTCCCTGATCTGGTCCATCCCACGAAGCTACCAGCCTACTTAACAGCAAGAAGTACGTCTCGGACTTCTTTAATAACCATTCCCAGACCACATTCCAGTCTTTGCTCTCATACTTCATGTAGGGCACAACAATCGTCCGCATGTCCCATGAGATGTTTGATGGATTTGAACCCGATAGCAAGAGTTCTATAGCATTTGAGTAAGGGAGGGCTTCAAATTCTTCGATATTGTAAAACGGTGAGTTAGGATATTGCCTGTACAAACAGTAGAGCACTTCCACGATGGATTCGTCCCATTGTCGGACCTCCTGAGAAGCAAGCCTTGAAGATGTCAGGAGTGAATGCGACAACTCGATCAAGCCAGTCTCTCGTTGTATTCGTATTGCTCGCTGTTTGAACCAATCGGTCAAGAGTATGTCACTTTCTTGTGCTTGCACGGAAAGATCTAACTTATTGAGCAGGGTAGTGGCAGTGCGATCACCAAGACCACTCACTCCATCTGTCAGTTTGACGGCATTATCTGCACTTTCCACTCGATCTTCGTATAACTCCTCGACAAGGGGAATATATTCGTCTGGTTCAATGCTCTCTGGGAGAAATCTGAGGAGCAGGTCGAGGCAAGTATTCGCATTCAATACAGACTTGTCCGCTACAATATGTGTTCTTAAGCCTTCAATATCACCTGATGCAACTGAGGTCGCAGCTGATAATAACAGAAGCTTTGCGTTGACACGATCTTCTACCATTCGAGTACATAGACGTAGTCGAGCCTAATGAAATGGGACTAACACGAAACACGAAGTGACGTACTAACGAAATAAAGCATGAGGAATGCAAAGAAGGTCAAAAACGGATGATAAGTTATCAGGAAGCGGCCTGCCATCTACTGATCTGCTGCATTTGGACCTAGCGTGCCCAACTTCTGTTCATAAGGGTTCGACTGTTGGCTCGCATCTCAATGAACTTTCCAGTCTTTTTGCTCAATCTGCTTCCACACCACAAGAGGACGAGAAGCCAGCACATGAGTCGCCGCAGCCGTCTTTTTCAAATGAGGTCGTGAACATACGTGCGAATCCTATGACAGACGTCGATGAATTGGATGACTTTGGAGACTTTGTGGGTACGGATAAAGTATGTGTCAATCCTTCAGGCTCTCCAAATCCAAGTGGAAGCATTCCTCCTCCACATGTCTTACTACCCTTGTTTCGTTCGGGAATATGGTCGACCATTCCGTCATTTCTAACTCTCCTAACACCACTTGATTATCCCCTTCGAAGGAGGGTTTTGTCTCACGGAAAGACCAAGGAATATATAAATGGAGTGAAAGAGTCTGCACGAGTGGCTGGGCGTGTTATGGCAGGCCGCACGGTCCGAAGTTCTCTACCTAAAGCAACAAAAGAGGCACGCGAGACGGAACGCGTCTGGCACGATTTACTTCCCAGGCTCCGCGCTGTGGCAGGTCACGATATGCCGGTCCTACGGGCTGACCTCACTGTGAGTGCAGATGTTGTAGGGCAGGCTTGTGTGTTGTGCGGCGTTTCTAAGAAAGAGAAGCTAAATTTCGGGGAAGGTCGGAGAGTGGAAATACTCCACGTCGACGGCTTAGAGTGGCATAGAAGCTGTAGGGCATGGTGGGTTCAGGAAGAAAAGGTACTCGCACGAGCCATTTGAGGAGTCCAGTATGCATAATATTTCATCTTGCTATTTCATACGGTAAAATTGCTCTTGAACTACCCCACACCAGCAACCCCCACCAGCAACCCCCACGACTCTACGAGCCATGCCCACAATAACCAGTGCGACGACGGAGGACATTCGATGGCCAACCTCCCTCGATAAGTCTGGCTCGGATGCAATGCAGAAGAGTCCCAACTACTCAGCTGCTTATGTTGTTCTTCATACAGATGCAGAGTTGTATGGATGCGGTTTCACCTTTACTATTGGCCGAGGCAACGACATAGTTACGCTGGCCATCAAAACCATTGCAGAGAGGATAATAGGCTGGTCAATCGATGATATCAAAGCTGATATGGGTAAAACTTGGAGGCATCTAGTTAATGACTCCCAATTAAGATGGTAGGGACACTCTAAGTGATGGGAGCTGATGAGTATAGGATAGGACCAGAGAAAGGAGTCATCCATCTTGCTTTAGGTGCCGTGGTTAACGCACTATGGGATATGTGGGCAAAATCTGAAGGGAAGCCAGTTTGGCAACTTGTAGGTGAATTCACTCCGGAGGAGTTCGTACGATGCATTGACTTTCGGTATATTACGGACGCAATCACCCCACCAGAAGCCATTGAACTCCTGCGAGAAATGGACGAGGGGAAAAAGGAGCGACTAGAAAAAGTCAAGCGCTCTCAAGCTGTCCCTGCATATACTACTTCTCCGGGCTGGTTAGGTTACTCCGATGACAAAATGCGGGATCTTTTACATGAGACTATTGACATGGGGTTTAAACATTTTAAACTAAAAGTAGGTGGCAACCTTCAACAAGATCAACATCGCTTGAAACTTTCACGAGACGTCATTGGCTACGACAAAGGTAACATTCTTATGGTGGACGCCAATCAGGTTTGGGATGTGAATCAAGCTATCGAGTATGTGAAAGCGCTGGCGGAATTCAAACCATGGTTCATTGAAGAACCCACCTCACCGGATGATGTCCTCGGGCATGCAACGATCCGAAAAGCGTTGAAGCCGTTCAACATTGGTGTTGCGACTGGTGAGCATTGTCAAAATCGTGTTGTTTTTAAACAACTATTACAAGCACAAGCAATCGATGTCTGCCAAATTGATGCCTGTAGGCTAGGAGGTGTCAATGAAGCGTTGGCGGTGATGCTGATGGCAAAGAAGTTCAAAGTGCCAATTGTACCTCACTCTGGAGGTGTGGGCCTAACCGAATACACCCAGCATCTTGCAACCATAGATTATCTATGTGTTTCCGGGAAGCTAAGCATTCTGGAGCATATAGACAGCCTCCACAACACAGTGAAGCACCCAACGACCTTGAAGGACGGTTATTTTGTCACTCCCTTGGAGCCTGGTTACAGCGTTGAATACACCACGGATGCTATTGAGACATACCGATTTCCAGACGGCCGCTTCTGGAAGTCCGACGCAGCCAAGCCCATTTTACAAGGAATTAAAGAGTAAAGATTGTAGATTCAGCCATGTAGCCGTTCGCTCTCGAACCGTTGGTAGCCATTCCCGATTGGTGTAGGCGTGTGACCATTCTCGCCCTGAATATTTGTACGCCAGACCAACGAAACGAACCTCCAGAAAAATCCTTCCTTCTGCCGGGGAGATTTGAAAGAGAGGCATTTAAACACCTTCTTCAGTCATGCCCCCTGTTGCCCGCCCGGAGAATGTACTGAGGGTGAGCTGGTTTCATAGGAATTTATTGCTAATTTCTTAGCGTGCGGAAGAGCTGATTGCCGTTGGTCAAAGCCAGGCTGCTCTGCAATCCTTACATGAGATCATCACCTCCAAACGATCTCGAAATGCGCCAATCTCATCTCTGGAACCAATTATACTGCGCTTTGTCGAGCTCTGCGTAACACTGCGGAAAGGAAAGGTTGCCAAAGAAGGCCTCTACCAGTATAAAAATATCGCACAAAACACTTCAGTTGCTACTATTGAAATTGTCCTAAAGAGTTTCATTGAACAAGCCGAGGCCAAAGTTGCCGAAGCTCAAGTGCAGGCAGAGAAAATAACTCTCGATGCTATTGATGACCTTGAGGCATCAGAAACTCCCGAGAGCGTAATGCTGTCCACTGTATCTGAAGACCAGTCCAAAGACCGAACGGATCGTGCTGTTGTTACACCTTGGCTGAAATTTCTATGGGAGACTTATCGCACAGTGTTGGACATCCTACGGAATAATGCACGATTGGAGGTAATGTATCAACAAACGGCGCATCAGGCTTTTCATTTCTGCCTCAAGTATACAAGAAAGACCGAATTTCGACGTCTTTGTGAATTGTTGAGGAATCATTTGCAAAACGCAGCAAAGTACACAAGTCAATCTCATGCCATCAATCTCAATGATCCAGATACACTACAGCGCCATTTGGACACAAGATTCGCGCAGCTGAATGCGGCTGTTGAGCTCGAGCTATGGCAGGAAGCTTTCCGCTCTGCTGAGGATATTCACAATCTGTTGACCCTCTCCAAGCGTCCACCAAAGCCATCGATGATGGCCAATTACTACGAAAAGATGACGAAAATATTCTTGGTTTCTGAAAACTACCTTTTTCACGCTGCTGCATGGAACCGTTACTTTCAGTTGGGTATGCAGCACAAGGCAGGAAATGATCAAGATTTGGTGAAAGCTGCAAATTTTGTACTCCTTTCCGCGCTTGCGATACCAGTCATCAGTACGTCTCGCAGCAAAGGAGTGTTCGTGCAGGTCGACGATGCAAAGCACAAATCGAATCGTTTAGCGTCACTCTTAACAATGGGGAAAACCCCGATGAGAAGTACTCTATTGAAAGACGCATTGTCAAAACCAATTCTGGATATTGTGAGCCCGCGCATCAAGGAACTTTTCAGAATTCTGGAAGTGCAATTTCATCCATTGAGTATCTGCAAGAAAATTTCACCTATTATTAACGAGATCGCCAAAGACCCTGAAACAGCGCAATACATTAAACCACTGCGACAGGTTATCCTTACTCGTCTTTTTCAACAGCTTTCTCAAGTCTACGAAACCGTTCAGCTCGATTTTGTTATCTCTCTGGCTTGCTTTCCAGCACCCTTTGAGCTATCTTCAGCTGACATTGAAAAATTTATCATGAGAGCATGCAAGAAAACCGAGTTGACTATACGCATCGACCATTCTACATCGGTATTAACTTTTGAGTCCGATGTTTTTTCCTCGTCAAAATCGCTGGAGTCTGTAAGGTTACAAGCGACGCCTGCGGAAATTGTTCGCTCACGTTTAAGCTCAGTAGCGAAAGCACTACAGTCGAGCATTTCCGTGATGGATGTATCCTACAAAGAACAGAAAGCCGCCGTTAAGCAAGCTGCTTTCCAGAGAGCTGTTGAAGGTGCTGACGCAGAACATGAAGAGGCAATCTCTCGTCGTTCCATCATTGAACGACGAAAGGAGCTAGCTGAGTCTGCGGCGTTGCAAAAAGAAAAAGATGAGGCTACCAAAAGAGCTCTGAAGCAGGCGGCTGAAGCTGAAGCTGAGCAGAAACGCCTCGCGGACGAGGCGAGAAAGCGAGAAGTCGATCGGATTAAAAAGGACCAGGACACCATTCGCGTGCAAGAGGCCAAGAAGCTTGCTGATGAGCTCAAGGCGAAAGGCGGGCTTCGTGTCGATATTGACGATTTGCAAAATATGGATGCCGATAGTCTGCGCATGATGCAGTTGACTCAACTCGAAAAAGAAAAGAGAGAACTCACGGAGAGGTTGCGTATTACGTCTAAGCGTATTGATCATATTGAGCGAGCGTTCCGTCGGGAAGAACGACCACTCCTGGAACAGGATTACGAGCGACAGAAGCAGTCCGATAAAGCAGCACATGAGCTGAAGGAAAAGACACAGGTAGAGTTGGCCAAGCGTCGGCACCAAGCTACAAAGCAGCTCCGAGGACGACTGTCGCGGATTGTTCCGGAGTACGATAGTTTTGCTCAAAAAATCTTCTCCAAGCAACAAGCTGCCTATGAGCAAAAGGTCGAAAGGGCCAAAGCGGATTTTGAGGTGGCGAAAAAGGCTCGAATAGCCGAAGTCAAAGAAGAACGTGAGGCACGACGGAGGGCGCAGGAAGAAGAAGAGCGCATCCGGCAAGAAGAGGAGAAGCTTCGGCAAGAAGAGGAAGAGAAACTGGCTCAGGAGAAAGAAGAACAAGCAAAGGCTGAAGCTGAGCGTAATGCTTTACATGAGCAGAAGGAGAAGCAACGAGCAGAGGAAGCAAGGTAACGGTTTTCAGTGATGATTATGCTAATTTCCCAGGAAACTCGACGAGCAACTTGCTAAACAGCGTCAAAGGGAAGCAGAAGTCGAAGCACGACTTGCAGCCCGAAAAGCCGGCATATCAAGCGCAGCTCCGCCTCGTCCAAGCGAGGGCCTTCCCAAGGTGGAAGGCAAGTGGCGTCCCCCACAGAAAGCGGGAGGCGGGTGGCGGGAACGAGAGGCTGAGAAGGAACGACAGCGGCTTGCTGCACCCCCTCGCGACGTTGAATGATAGTGTGTGCTGTCCGATATTAAGCTGTATATAGGAGATGGGAAAATACGATTTGACATCTGATTAGTACATGGTTTTTCGCTAGATATTTACGGGTATCCAATTGAAGGCTAATGTGTGACGCTGAATTATCGTATTATTATGGGAAAGGTCCTACCTAAAAGTCTTCCCATGAACATAAGCTGAACGAGGCTTCGGTTGACCGTCGTTAGTATCCTTCCCAAATTTGAGTACAAGCCCAGCTCCCAAGTTCCGCTGCTCAGCTTCGGCAACTGCTTCATCAACATCGGTTGCTTGTTCTAGTGGAACAACGACACCTCCCTTGTTGCTACTAAATACCCATCGTCCATCATACTTATCTTCTAAGCGATCGTACTTTGGCTGCGGCGCGACTTCTTCCGTCTCCTCCGTTACGGCCTTCGAAGCCGGGTTATCGGACTGTGGCGCCGATAATGCTGCCGGATGTTTGTAGAGGTTGTGCGAAGTGTGATGGTGGTTGCTATTTCCATTATTGCTGTTGACGTAGTGAGGTTGTGATCGAGGATGATATAGAGGATGTGGGTAGTATGCCCGCTTGCTGCGTGGATGAGGCCTCCCAACCTGAATGACCCATTGCGTTTGTGCAACTATCTCTCTCGCATGGGCTTCACTATTGACAGCCTCGGGCAGCAGTGTAACACCATTGGAATCCAATTTCACCCACCGACGTGACCGGTAGGCTTCCTTTCCTTCCGGGGTAGCCAAGAAATCATCAAACATCCTATCGTAGATTTTCGAGTTGATTGGCATGGTGATCTCGTCAGGCCGAGGGGCCCACTTTGACCGTATCATTTGTCTTTCAATCATAAAATCTAGGAAGGCGTTTTGTAAAAGCGGTCGAACTTATGTGATTTTGTGGGCTGGAGGGAAAATCTGCTCCATTTTTGAGCATACGTGGATGGGCGGCTGCTGGGTACTCAATGCAAGTAATTTCTAGGGAGATGCAGCATTTGAATGCATGCATCGAGCCTGCAGTCGTCATGTCGCTTGTAAATGAAAATCCGCAAGTGGCCAAGCCATAAAACGTCGGTATGCGTGATTTAGTGGTCATATTGCCACCAGTCAGATGGAACCCCGGATGCGCACATTAGGATTCGCGGGGCGACCCGTTTGCAGTAGCTGACGTTTACATGGCCTCTTCAGTAGCAGGAAGGCTCTCAACCTGTCGTTCTACAATAGTCCATGGTGATGCGCTTTGTCACACAGAATTGTTTCTTAGTCTGCCATACTGCATATTGACAAAAAGCCATGCTTCACATTTCATGTCTTGGAATTCTTGGTTTTCATGTTTCGTTTCATATTTCATGTTTCATGAGCAGCACCGTCGTTGTACGGAATTGCTTCATGTAGGTGTAGATGATGAAATGACCACCTACGGCGCAGTGTCCAAACACCAAAATGGGCACTTTGGTTTGAACGATAGAGATTTCAAAAAGGGCAACCGGACGACTATTTGGCAGCTGGTTGTAGCTGTCTTTGGTATCTATGGAGCGTTTCTGACATGGGCATTGCTACAGGAGCGAATCAGCACGAAGGCATATGGGCCAGATAAAAAGGTGTTTCGCGCTTCTGTCGTTTTGAACACGGTGCAGTCAGTATGTGCTTCGGTAGTTGGTCTTTTCTACCTCCAATTGAATGCACCAAGGAGCCATCTGGGAAGAAAATGGCTGCCTGTGTTTCCAAATAAAAAAATTGTTCAAAAGTATATTCTGCTCGCAGCGACTTCTTCATTGGCATCACCCTTTGGATATGCGTCTCTGCGTGCTGGTCTTGATTACCCAACCTTCATCCTTGGAAAGACGAGTAAATTGCTTCCTGTGATGGCACTTCACATCACATTATACCGAAAGCGATACGCAGTCTCAAAGTACGTCCTGGTTGCGCTCGTCACCATAGGTGTGTCTCTCTTCACTTTGATGCAGCCTCGGAAAAAGGCTTCAACAACCTCCTCCTCTTCTGTCTATGGGTTACTTCTTCTATCGACAAATTTAATCCTGGATGGGTTCACAGCATCGACTCAGGATGATGTGTTTCACACCTTTCCACAACTCACCGGCCCGCAGATGATGTGCGGCATGAACGCCATCTCATCTCTCATTACCTCCATTTACCTTCTTCTCCCCGTCACTTCCGAATTATCCGAGGCAACGCTTTTTATTTCTGCACATCCGCGGATTCTCTGGGACATTATTGGCTTTGCGGTTTGCGGGGCACTGGGACAAGCGTTTATCTTCTTTACCTTGGAGAGATTTGGCAGCCTTGTCTTGGTGACGGTGACTGTTACACGGAAAATGTTCTCTATGCTGCTGAGTGTTGCGTGGTTCAACCATCGACTCAATCTTGGCCAATGGACAGGTGTGGCTCTGGTCTTTGGAGGTATCGGAGGGGAAGCCTTCTTAAAGTATATGGAGAAAAAGAAAGCGAAAAGAGTTTTTTAAATGATGTAATTAGTTCTATAGAAAAAACTCTAGATTGATCTCTACGCTGGAGCATGTGTAGGGAATATCAAACTTTTCCAAGACCAAAGGATTCAAGACTCCGAATTTGCCGATTTCATGTACCTCACCAGTGGATTGACGAAGGTAAACATTAGCCGCACGACCTTTAAAGAAAGTCGGGTCTACCAATTAGTAGAGCTTTAGCATGACGTACCGTTGGTCTCTTCGATATAGTATCCAGGCTGTTCGCCGTTAGCGAGCACAGGTTCGGTACTGAGCATTGTCATGATACGGTCCAAGAGTCCTTGAACAATCTCAAATCCACTATTCTGTCCACAGTATACGGCAGCCCAGTTTCGCTGATTGCGTGCTTTCCTCTCCCGTGCGTCGTCTTTGAATGCCACATCGGAAACCTCGAAAATTTGTATGGGTAAGGAATGCATTCTGTTTTCGCGTATGGTCTTCAAAACTCCAGGGAGGAGAGTTGTACGCACAATTTGATATTCAATTGTTTTCGGATTTGCTAAAACAACTGCCTTCCCATCGTCCGGTCTCTGCAAAAATCCATAGCTTTCATCATGGGAACAAAGAATTAGGGGCATGACCTCAACCCATCCCGCTATTGCAGATTCGATACGCACGATATCGGAGAGTCGTGAAAGAGTAGCCGGGACGCCAATAGTAGCAGACTTGTCGGGAAAGGCTATGGGAAGATTGTCGTATCCATGTGCTATCGCAACATCTTCCATGATGTCGCACTGATGCAAAACATCGGCTCTTGTACAAGGCACTAAGACGTTGAGGAATTTGGTGTCGGATTCAACAGTGGCATCGAAAGACATAGATCTTAGAAGCTCGCAGAGAGCGTCAGGCGATAATGAAAGGCCTGTGCAATTATTGATGTAGTCCACTTCCGCCCGGAATGGTTTAGGGGACAGATCCGGCACAATTCGTGACTCTCCATTATGGGGAGACACAATCTCGACCGGTTCCACAGTAAATGGTTCGGTACAGTGCTCCGAAAACATTGCCACTATTACCTTGATGACAATTTCAAGCTTGGTTTTATCTGTAGCAGTGGCATCGATGAAGACATTCTTCGTCTTGGGTGATATTTTGGAGTGCTCAGAATTGATGATTGGTGGCATAGAACATACCCTTCGCTTTGCGTCATAGATAACAGGATATACGGGGGAGTCGCGTATTATGTGTAGATACCTTCCTAAATGTCTGTCGTGCTCATAAAAATTCATCATTTCTTCAGCTGTCATCTCGGATTTCTGGTTTAGAGGAGTGAACTTGATTGTGGAAGGGCGAAGTGCCTCATAGGTGAATGGACCTTCGATCGAATCATAGTCATGTGTTCCAATAGCTATTAGCGTTCGATTGCGACCCAGGTTTGCATGTAATTTATCTTGAAGTGCAATGAAAGACGCATATTTAGCCTGGTCGAAAGTAATGTTTCGTAAGATGGCCCCGGAAACGTATTCGCGAATGCTCATGGTCTCGGGCTTGACAATAATTTGTTCAAGACGTTCTGATTTTAATAATCTATACTTGGGAAGGCTCCTTCTCCCGAGATAGATGTTCAAGGCTCTAGCGATTCCTTCAAAGCAGAGCATGTCATACCTGTTAGCAGCAACTTCGATTTTAAGTTGCGGTTTTTCTTGCACACCATCTACGAATGGTCTGTCATGCGTCGTCGTGTCTTCATCTAGTTCAATGCCAAAACGAAAGCACAGTTCATCAAACTCCTCGGTTGTAAATTCCTGTCCTAGCTCTTTGTAGAAGTCTGCCTTGTCCACAGCAATGGTTGGCATTTGGTCTGTTGGCCAAATATGAGTCTTTGGCCAGTCCAACAGTCCGCTTCTTCCACGTGATCTGAGCAAGATCAGAACATCAGATGAGTCAGCCAGATGAGTCAGTGAGTCAGTCAGATGAGTCACATACAGAAGGAGAGTAGCCAACGGAGAGTGAACGGAGAAGATGAGATTGCTGATTGGTGGTACTGTGATGTTTAGGATTGTTGGGACAACTCTGGAGACGTGAATGGAGGAATCTATGGATTATAAATCAGACGGAGATGAGGCGCGTCACGAGAGGATGCTGAACGATGTGGGTGCGACTCACTCGTGCAAGTAGCAATTAAGGCGCGAGATTGGACTTTATAGTGACGCAAGCCATAAATAATCTGCAAGCCTTTCTGGGCTACGCAGGATCCTGTCTATGATGTATGAAACACCATGGCTGCCTATTGAAATAGCACAACGGAGAAGCGCGATTCTGTCTCTGTACTCTTTCCTAACATTGTGATTCCAAACCGTATAAAACGTTTCGTGTGGTGACTTCGCATTTCGCATGAGTGAACAGGCAGAAAACGCGATCAACGCGCCCCAAGGAGCAGATAAAGGCAAGGGGAAAGCAGCCATTGAGCAGCAGGCGCCACATGAGATGGACACAAGTGACCTAGACGAGGAGGACGAGGAGGACGATATGGAGGATGACGAAGAGGACGACGCGCCGTATGAGGAGATCCCAGCTGGCGAAGAAGAAGATGGGGACGACCTACAAGAGATTGACACGGAGAACATTGTCATTGGAAAGCGCGACCGTGCCACCGTCGACTGGCAGGCCAAGCAGCAGGAATTGCACGATGAATTGCCCGAGGATGAAGACGAGGATGAAGAGTTTGAGCCTGCCGAGTAGGCCAGCAGGCTCAAAAGTATGTAGAATGTATTACATTACAGCTTCTTATCCAGGACGCTGCGCAGAGTATCGAGTTCGCGCTGCAGCTCGACCTTACGCCGTGAGAGGTCCGTCTGTTCCTCCGCCATGCGCTCCATCGTCTCCTCAATCTCGCGTCCCCGCTGATCCATGTTGCGCATCTGGGTCTCGGAGGGCTGGTCGGGGTGCAGGATGCTATGCCTGACCGCTCTCTCGACTCTGCTCTGCCGATTCACTGTCTCCATCGCGAGCGCCTTCCTTCGTGGCATGCCAGACCCGAAGCTGGCGCTCCTTCAGCCGCTCCGCCACCTCCAACCTACCCACGTCCTCACGAAACGCCGGCGAGGTCTGCAGCAGGTGCAGGTTGTGCAGGGCGTGCGGGTAGACGATGTACTTGAGGTAGTCCCTGTGCCGCCAGTAATCGAGATAGTGCAGGAAGTGGAGGAAGCAGGGATCGCGCAGGAAGCCCGAGCTCGCCAGCCAGTGGACGTAGAGCGGGTTCGCAAGACACTGCACAAACTCGAGCTCGATTTCGAATTTGCTCATGCACGCACGAGGATGCTCGGCCGCCGCGAGAAACCGAACTTCGCCGTCCGCATCGTGCTCCATGAGCTGGCCAATGTGCCGCTGGTCTCGGGCAGCGCCTTTGTCAAGTGGCGCCTGCGCTCCTCCAGCAAGGCGGACGCGCGGGGCCGGACAGAGAAGGTTGTGATCCGCGAGCACAAGGCGGTCTGGGAGTACGAGCGCACCTTCACCCACCGCTTCTCCTTTGCCAGCGGGCGCACGCTGGCCGAGGAGACGGTGGTGTTTGAGGTCCTTCACGAGCACGGGGGCCGCGAGCGGGTGGCGCTGGGGGTGCTCACGCTCAACCTGGCAGGGTACACGTCGGCCGGGGAGAAGGAGGCCAAGCGGTACCTGCTGCAGTCCAGCAAGACCAACTCGACCCTGCGCATCACCATCGACTTGCAGCAGACGGGCGGGGAGGAGGACTTCACCCCGGTTCCTCCCCAGCACCGCACGCAAATCATCGGCGGCGGTATCACCAACGTCCTCCACGATTCCAAGCCCGATGCTAGGCGGGGCGAAGCCGAGTCCGACCCGGATCCGAACTTCAGCTCGTCCTCCATCCTAGAACGTGACTATGCACAGCGGATCTACCGCTCGACCATGGCTGCCACCTGGCAGCTGCGGTCGGGCGAGCTGATGCCGGACCAGGTTGTGGAGGAGATCTTTCACGGCGGCGACGGGTGGCGAAAGGCATCCCCGCTGGAGAGGGAGGAGGAGGAGCAGAACGAGATTATGGTAGAGGACGAGCTGCCCTCGCTGGCCTCCTGGACCATTGGTGCCCGGTAGGTGTATATCACATGTCTATAGATAGCCGGAGTAGTTCGTTTGCAGCGTGCAGCTGGTAATTGCTTCCCTTGACAGCCGATGAGAGGATTCCGCCGTGACGTTGCCAGTCCATGGGGAGCGATGCAGGGGGCGATAGTTGTGAGGAGCAGGTGTCGAGGGAGAAGGAGCTCGATTGCGAGGAGGGCGACTGGTCGAGGCGGCTGTATGGGACGAACTCCTGATTTGTGTGGATCTTGTACATGGCCAGACGTAGCCGCAGCCTGAGTCTCTCTGCATGTGCTCTGCCTCGTCCTTCCTTCATCCTTGCTTGCTTATTTGCGTGAATGTTGATCCAAAGCACAACAACGCGACGCGCAACACGAACTGGCAACCGTGTAAGATGGGAGAGTGAAAATACAAAACAAGAACATCATGAACATTCCCAGGGGTCTTTCTGCACTATGCATACTTTAAGGATAAAGGTTGATCATTTTTGTGAGAATTATGGAGCCCGTGACGGGCGTAGAATACGAATACGAGATTGTGAATACGAATACGAGATTGTGAATACGAATACGAGATTGCACCGCCCAGACGGAAGCTCCCACACCGGGATATCCCACACCGGGATAAATAGAAGCGGTAATTCCATCGTCCCGGCAGTTCAATCACCCAAGCAAGCTGCAGGGATTACCCACTGTGAAGGATGATAGAAGCAAGAGGCAACCAGAATGACGTGAACCACTTCCAGTACAACCCTTCCGTCCCAGCGGCCATCGTCGCTCTTATTATCTGGGTCACCATCTCCACCGTCGCTACCCTTCGCATCCACAAGTCTCACCTCAAGTACTTCATCATCTTCGCAGTCGGTGCAGTCGGCGAGTTAATTGGATACATTGCTAGAGTCTACGGGACACAAAACACAAACAACTTTGGCGCCTTCTTAGTCAATGAGCTCTTTCTGGTTATCTCGCCGTTATGCTTTATGTGTGCAGACTACCTTGTCTACGCAAAACTGGTCCGGCATTTTGGCGAGGAGTACAGCTTCATTCCCACCAAATTCACAGCTCCCGTCTTTGTCACTTGCGATGTCATCAGTGTATTGATGCAGGGCGGCGGAGCAGGGTTGCTTGTCTCTAAGAATCTGCATACCATTCAAATTGGCCAGATTATCTTGCTCACAGGCCTTGGGTTCGGTCTGGCCTCCTTTACCGTATTTATGGTGATTGTCACCATATTCCTCCGCCGTGTCAATCGCAGTCAGACGGACAATGCAGCGAGGGTCATGACGCTGAGCAAGAACTGGAAGCAGATTATGATTCCCATGTACATCTCGATTGCCTGCATCGTCATTCGAACCATATATCGACTGGTGGAGTTCTCTTTTGGATGGACAGGTCCAGTCAATGCGACGGAATGGTACTTGTACGTTTTTGATACCATCTTCATGGTCATTGCGACCACCATCTACCTCATTTTCTGGCCGGCAACATATGGAATCTTACAGAAACCCAAGCTCGACGAGCCATTTGATAACAAAGAGACTGCGCCGACCGTATAATAAGGTCATATCATGGGAGTCATTGAAATAGACACCATCATCAGGAGTAATATTGTATTTACAGAATAGACTCGGGAAATTCAAACATCACTTGCTCCATGCTCGTATTGCCTTGTCGTGTGATGGAGAGCTTGAGCTTCAGTCGAAGTCGCGCCTTTGTTAGCAAGGAAGGAGAAGTACCTACCCCTGGAGATGCAGTGATTTTAAGGGTCTGCGTTGCGTCGCTGTGAGAGGGGATGGATGTCTGCGAGGGAGGCTGCAAGACCAGCGTTTGCGATCGTGCAACTGCGACTTGCAGATTGAAATGCTCAATAGGACTCCCAGAGTTGTGAAACCTTGCCAGAATACTCACTCGTGATTCACTTTCTTTGTAGTTTTGGAATGTCAGCTTAGTGTCGTGCCCTTCAAACGCTGTTGTAGCCGTAGGAGAAGAGGGGGCTGGCTGCGCGGTGTCGCCAAACAGATCTATGGTACTCTCGGACGATTTGGCTGGGGGAGCTGCTGGGGAATCACCAAAGAGATCCGCCAGTAGATCCGTGTTGTTGGCATTACTGACTGCAACAGGATCCATCGTTCCGTTTTCCTCGCCCATGAGATCCACAAGATCTGCCTTTCGGCGTGAGGGGCGTCCAATGGGCTTCACCTCCTGACGAATCATGGGAGGTGGCGGCATTCTCTCAAGCACTTGCCGTCGCAGCTCTGCATCCTGACCAAAGAGGCTGCCATACTCCACCGCACGCTGCTGAATCTCAACATCGATATTTGTGGTATTTTGAAGCAGCATCCGGCGCACCCGCTCAATCTGGGCTGCCTCGGACAGGTGCGTGGTCAGCTTCATGAAAGCCGTGATGACATATTCCTCCGTCTGTCGTGACGCAAAGGAGCTCGCACTTACGCTCTCGAGTAGGTCAACTAGCTCCTTCTGACCCACTCGTTCGATCAGCTTCTCGTCTTCGTAAACTCCGCCAGACTTTAGCAGCTGGTCAGCAAACTCGCCAATAACCCATGCTCCGGCCTGGACAAGGCCTTCCTGAGAAAGGTCGGCTCGCATCGCACTATACAAGCGCTGGGCAGCATACGTTTGCAGATCTCGAGTCGTGGCTATAAGCCGGATAAAGGACGACAAGATCTCCTCTTTAACATAATTGCCAGCAAGCTTGACCACACGTAGTACGGTATCGATGTGCCACCTCTTATTGGGCGCATACTTCTCGGCAGCAATGCAAATTTGGGTGGTGAGGACAGGCTTGAATTCGCTATTGGCGACTTCGAGAAAGGCAAGCAGCTCGCGAATGAGCACGCGCACGTTCTGCTCGTTGACGAGAGTGAAGGAGAGATCCATTGCTCGTCGACGAATAGAAATATCTGGGTCACGCAGACAGTCGAGGATGGTATTTCGATGCCGTTGGACAGCGCTCGGCTCCACTGCAACAACTTTGCTCAGCGTATTAAGCGCCACGTATCGTATATTGTTGTCTTTGTTTGCAAGGAATTTTCCCAAAATGTTCACGCCAAGGACTCGTAAGCCGCTGTCGGCTTGGATGTCAAAAATTGTCAAGACTGTCTCGTAGAGAATTGAATTGCCCACATTCTTAACACCATCCGTGTTGGTGGCAACCTGGGCGAGGATATCGTTCAAACCCTCGCTCACCTCTGCATCATCCCGTCCAAGGACTCGGAGTAGACGCAATATCTTCACCTGCAAAAAGGGATCCGTGATGCCCGATACATCGTGTTCTGGCGCATATCCTGCAGTGGTAAGCGACTTGAGCTGCTTAATGAGGAGAGGAGAGTGTGCTTTAAATTCCGCAACTGCGTCAGCATCCTGCGTGCATATGTCGGTGACCAGCGTGATTCCGCACAGCAATACGCCATGGTTACGGTCCGTGAGTAAGAGCTTGGCTTTGTCAATGAAGTGTTCTTGCAAGTCTGGGACTTTTCGGATAATTCGCATGGCACATAGTGCTGCTTTGCGCCTAATGTAGGGGTTGGAGGTAGCCATCAGCCCCTCCACCTGCCCAAACAAGTCTCGTGCCATCTCCTGGGAAGCAATGTTCCCCAAAGTGCACAGCGCCAGTCCTACCACGTACTGATTGGGATGATTGAGGTCATTCTGTATGGAGTTCGTGACAAGGGTCAGCACCTCCTGGTTCTCGTCCAGCAGCAGCATCGTTCCCAGGTAGCCCAATCGTTTGTCTGCAAAGCGAGGGCTGGCGAGCAGCTTCAAACACTCGATCTGCCCAAAGTGCGTCCTCTCCCCGAGCGTGAAGAGGTACAGCAGTCGAGCCACATTGTTCCGTCTCACGCCAGCGTCGCTGGACTCCTCGCGAAAGGAGGTCCGCAGGGCAGCAGACTCCTTCTGGATGACAGCCCGCTCCTCGGCAAGTGTCTTTGTAGCCCGGACGCTTTTGATGAAGGACTTGAGCGACATCCGGGCTAATGAGTGCTGGTTGCGCCCGACGTAGGAGGTTAAGTTTGGACGACAGCAATGAGGACGCGCAAGGCCGATGCGAATGGCAACGGGAATGTGGCAAATGGGGGTAAGGAAAAAGTGCACAGGCAGGTGGCAGAGATAAAGGATGTGTCAGTGGAGTTGCACGACAAGCTGGACGTGGCTGGGGATGTATCTCCGGTGGGCGTAGTGCGCGTTACCGAGGCAGTGCGGGATGTGAAGAAAGACATCAAACGCCGGAGGCTGTATCCGACCGTCAGTTACCGAGAACGGGTCAGCATCTTTGAGCGCCAGTATGCCCAGCAAGACTTTGGCGGCTTCTTCAACCTTTTCTGGATCGGCCTTGGCATCTTCGCCATGACTACCGCCATGCGTAACTGGAAAGAGACCGGCCAGCCCCTGGGAACTTCGCTATTTGACTTCATGTCGGCAGATCTGTTGCCATTGTTGGTGTCGGACGTGGTCATGGTCCTGGCTACTGTCTTGTCGCTCCCATTCCAGCTTTTTGTCTTGCATGATTATGTCAGATGGGAGGGTGTGGCAGCCGGATTGCAGTACGTCCTTGAATTCTCCTGGTTTGCAACGGCTGTGTATTGGCCCTTCTACATGCAATGGTCATGGACGCACCAGGTATTTTTTTGCTTGCATTCCATCACCCTCCTCATGAAAGTCCACTCCTATGGCTTCTACAACGGGCATTTGAGCATGGTGCTTCGGCAACTGGCCAACGACAGCCACGGCGACAAGCGGGCACTCGCTGACGAGATCATATCCCCCTTTGGCAACATCACCTACCCCGATAACCTCACATTGGCCAACTACATTGATTATTTGTATGTCCCGACTCTGTGCTACGAACTCGAGTACCCGCGTACACCGCATGGGATCCGCTGGTGGTTCCTTGCGGAAAAGGTGGCTGCTACCTTTAGCTGCATCTTCCTTCTTTACGTCACAAGTGAGAGCTACATCGTTCCTCCGCTGCGACATGCAAAGGCCGAGCTGGAAAAGCAAAGCGAGTGGCGAATGATGGCTTTCGTTGCAGCGGAAAGCGTGGGCTTGCTGATGTTTCCATTCATGCTCGCCATCATTCTTGTCTTTCTTATTATTTTCGAATTTGTCTTGAATGCATTTGCAGAAATAACATGCTTCGCAGACCGCAATTTCTACGAGGACTGGTGGAACTCAACCAATTGGGAGGAATTCTCACGCTTGTGGAACGTGCCTGTGTATCGCTTCCTCATGCGGCATGTCTATCGCCCGGCGCGGCAACGTGTGCGAAAACCACTA
>JAABUO010001827.1_pt1 | contig 26852 bp, 19 predicted proteins | sample 5559291 | NCBI WGS metagenome assembly JAABUO01 (sample SAMN10711878, study PRJNA513372) | rock metagenome | isolation source: Antarctica rocks | place: Antarctica: Victoria Land, Finger Mt sud
CCGCGGGCGTCGAGTTCGAGGTGGATGGCCCTTCGGTCGACGGTACGCACGAACGTGTGATGGTCACCCGCAACGGAGTGCCCGCGGCCGTGCTCATCAGCCCAGCGGAGCTGGAGTCCATCGAGGCTACGCCGGAGGTGCTGTACGACGTGGTCGACCGAGCGGTCAGCGTTCTACGCATCGAGCACCGCCGCACCGTCTACGACGGTCCGCTACCGGACTGATGGTCGGCCTCAGCCCGCCCGGGCCAGGTCCCGCCCGAGGGCGATGGCGGGGACGACGACGTCGTGCAGGTATGGCCGGGCGAGCCAGTCCCACAGGTAGGTCGGGTGCTGAAGGTTCACCCACACGAATCGGCGGCCACCACGCTCGCAGATCGCGACATACGGGGAGTGCTGCTCGACCACCTCGACGAGGGAGCCGAACGGCGCGCTCACCGTCTTGCCCTGCGAGATCACCAGCGTGGGCTCGAGGATGTCGACGGTCGCGCCCAGGTGCCGGGCGCAGTTGCTCCGCATCACCGGCGTCGAGCGACTGTTCACCGTGTCGAGCTGGACGGCGCTGCACAGCAGGAGGTTTGCCATCGCGTAGGCGTCTAGGACGTGGACGGGGCCGTCCGCCGTTGGCAGCATGAGGCCCTCGGGGTCCTCGGCGGCGCCGCGGCCAAAGGCCAGCCGCAGCGCGAGCCCGACGCCGCGCATGTGCGGGTTCCACTGCCGCCACGGCTTGTCCCGCAACTGGAGGATCTCCGCGGTGCGCTCCTCGATGCTGACCCTGCTGCGCTCCCGGCCGGTCTCCATGGGCACCACGAGGACCCGAGTCGGCCAGCCGTCCTCGACCACGTCGTAGTGCGGGCTGACCGAACTGCCCTGGGCCTCGAAGAAGCCCAGCCCCGGCTTGGCCGCGGACGTCTCGCACGCCACCGCCGACGAGCAGACGAAGCGGTCACCGTTCAGCACGGCCGCGGAGTAGTAGGCGTCGAGGGCGGCCAGCCGGCGGGCGGTCGCGGCTGTGTTGGTGGTGAAGAGCGGTGCTCCCGTTGGCGCTCCGGCAGATCCGTCCTCGGCGGCCTGACGCGTCGACTCCGGCTCTAGCAGGTCCCACCGGTCCTGCCACTGCGCCACCCGCTTCTCGGTGATCGCGTGGTGGGTCGAGTCGCCGCCCTCCTTGCGGCGGCCTCCGTTGCGGGCCAGGTAGGCGGAGAAGTCGCGGTGGATGTCGTGCTGCATCCACCACTCGGGGACCACCCAGAAGGTCGGGACATCGGGCCGGAGGTCGACAAGGACCCAGAACCGACCCTCGGGCTGCTCAGGCTCGGAACGCGGGCTGCCGTAGGTACTACTTGTCTGCCAAACCGGACCGCGCTTGGCCCGGACGAACAGCTGGACACGCTCGCCCGCCGCCAGGGTGATCGTCACCGAGCTGCCGGCTCCCATGGCCGCTGTGATGCCGCGGGCGGCGAGCCCCGCGACCAGGTAGCTCTTCGCCAGCCCGTTGACCTGGTGGTTCGTGAGCCCTCTATCGGCATGATCCGGTTCCATCAGTCGTCCTCTCCGTCGAGCCTCATCGCTCAGCGCGCCGGACACACCGGCGCCCAGCGTCAGCCTGCCTCGACCCGGCGACCCAAGGCTCCGCCGGCCCACCGCTGCCGTCGTTGGACATGCGACCGCTGCACTCGCGCAACGTTCCCGACGACGTGGTCAGCCGGCTCGAACGGGTGGCCGTCGGCGGTGGCCTGTCGCTCAACGCGGTCGCCATCCACGAACTCGAGCGTCTCGAGCAACGCGGCGATGACATCGCCGCGCCGTTCCCTGAACCCACCGCGGCCTCCTCCGACCGGCGGCATGGCGACGAGGGGCCTGCTGCGGCCAGTCACACGAGCGTGCCCGGCCAGGTCCGCGGCCACCTTGCGCAGCACCTCGGCGACCGCGGTGGTCAGCTCCTCGACGGAGGGCCGCACCAAATCGAGGAACCAGATGCCGTCTTGGCCAGCAGCCTTGCCCGACCGGTCCTGGGCCCAGCTGGTGGGCTTGACGGTCGCGAGCGGTTCGTCGTGGAACACCGGCCACCAGCTGCGCTGGACGTCGAACGACCGGTCGGTCGGGACGATGTGGACGTCCGCACGCAGGTGTTCCAGTCGCCCGTTGAGGACGAAGACATGGCCTGGTCCTTGACTGGCGGCTGCGCTCGGCTCGGTCACGGAGCGGAGTCTGATGGATGACCCGTGATCGCAACAAGGGCACGCCTGGGGAGGACAGTCGAGAGGATCGGTAGGGCTAATTGGTGTGGGTCTCGTCGGACCGCCGCGCACAGGCGGCGAACTCATCCGGTTCACTCTTGACAGCGACCCCTGTACGACAGACTGTCGACAGATGACGAGCTCCCCCGGTACAAGCGAGGTGTGGCAGGCACGCATCGACCGTGAACTGGCCAAAGACCTGCGCGCCGACGCCGAGGTCCTCGGACTCGCCGGCCGCACCGAGATGGTCAGGGCGGCCCTGAGGTTGCTGCACCAGCGCGCGGCCGAGGAGCGGATGGCGCGGAGCGTGGAGGAGTTCTACGGCGATCGGACGCCACCGCTCCCGGTCGGGGTTCGTCGTGCGCCGGTCAGTGCAACCGACCCCGTGGACGACGTCGGGGGCAACCCGGGTGCCGCTGCCTGAGCCGTTCCGCGGCGAGGTCTGGGACGTGGACTTCCTCGAGTTCGACCGCCACCCCGGAGTGATCGTGAGCGTCAACGCCGTGAACCGCCGACTCGGGCACGTCGCCGTGATCCCCGTGACCGGGACCCCAGGACCGGCGGCAACACACGTCCCGCTGGACGGCGACGCCGGACTCACCCGGTACGACCGGTCCTACGCCGACGTCACCGCGCTGCAGCCCGTCGACCGGGCACTGTTGCTGCGACAACGCGGACGCCTGGTCCCGAGTGAGCTCGACAGGCTGGCCGAGCAGCTCCGGGTCTACCTGGGGCTCTGACGCCGCCGGCGCCCTCGTTGGTCATGGGCCGGCGGCGCGGTCTTCACCAGCGGGCCCGCCGGCACTGGGGTCGGCGAGCCGGCCTCTTGCTTGTTCGACCGACCACCGGGTGGGGTGACATGGCCCCGTGGCTGTGCGAATATCGCACACATGCCCATCTTGGACGACTGGTCGCTCATCGGCGACCGCGTTAAGACTGCCCGCGTGGCGCGGGGCTACTCCCAAGCAGAGCTTGCCGAGGCGATCGGCGCAGACAGAACGGCCGTTGGGCGGGTCGAAAGCGGCGATCGCCGGCTGACGCTCCTCGAAGCGGTCGCTCTGACCGAGAAGCTGTCGGTCGACCTGTCATTGCTCTTGACTGAGCCGCTGCCGGCCGTGACGTCGCACCGTCGGTCAACGGTTGGCGAGTCGCGGGACGACCAGCGTGCGGCACGTGCCTCCCTGCTCGTCGAGCAGCACGCACGTGACACGACGTGGCTCGTCGACGGCGGTTTCCTCCACCTACCAGCCTCGGCGAAGGCCGGACTGGACCGCAGTTGGGACCTGACCGACCCGGCGAAAGCTAAACAGGCGGCGAGGGATGCACGCACCCGAGCTGGTTTGGGCTTGGTCGAACCCGTCGGATCGCTCGCCGAGACCGCCGAGAGCCTTGGGGTGTTCCTGCTGAGCGTGGACGAGGACATCCAGGGCGCCAGCCTGCTGGTCGGCGACTACGCGGTCGCCATCGTGGGCGCACAGGCAGCTCCCGGCCGTCGCCGGATGACGGGCGCCCACGAGGTCGGCCACCAGATCCTCGGCGACGAGTACTCGGTTGACATCGGCGTGTCCGCAAGCGCGGATCAACGCGAGCAGGTGGTCGACCGTTTCGCAGCTGAGCTCCTCGTCCCGGGCGCCGCGGTTACTGAGCGGCTCCAAGGTCTGGAAGGCGGCGCGGTCTTCGACGCGCTAGTACGACTTGCCGCGGGGTTCCGCGTCTCGTGGACGGTCGTGTTGCAGCGGGCGCTCGATGTACGAGCGGTGTCGCGCGAGCAGAAAGCGGAACTGTCCAAGCGTTCGCCGACACGGGGCGACTTCTTGCGGATCCTCGGACGCGAGGTCCCGCCGGACCTCGAGCCCGGGTCGGCCGGTCCGCGCTGGACGACAGCAGTCCTGAACGCTTATGCGGACGGACAGCTCGGTGAGCAGCGCGCTCTCCGCTTGCTCGGCGGACGCTTCAAGCAGGATCAACTTCCGCGGCGACAGGATGACGACCTCTGGTGACGGGGGTCTCGTCCGTCGGATCAACGAGCGCACCGGTCCAGCCGCAGGACTGGGTGTGGGACTCATCGGCGCTGGTGCACTTCGCTCGCGCTGACCGGTGCGCGGACCTGTTCGACATCGTCCGCGCGAAGGGCGCCCGGCACCTCGTCACCCCAGTCGTCCACGACGAGCTCACCCGGCACCACCTTGCCGAGACGGTCCTCATCGCTGGATGGGTCCTGCTCGAAGATCCGAACAGCGACGTCCTGGACGCAGACGAGATCCTGCTGGAGCTGAGCGCGCAACTGGACGTCCGCGGGCCGCACAACCTGGGCGAGGCAACGGTCCTTGCGGTGGCCGAGCGTTGGGGTGCGACAGCCGTCGTGGACGACCGCGACGCGTACTCGATCGGGCGCTCGCGGGGTGCGCGGGTGGTCCGGACGCTCCGGCTGGTCGGCGAGGCCGTCGAGACGGGGCTCTTGACCCCCCACGCTGCCCAAAGCTGCATCACCGACGTGGAGCACCACGGAGCTCGCCTCCCCGATCGGGTTATCGCCGACTTCAGCGGATGGTGGGCTGAGATGCGCACGCGGCTGTAGTCCGGGCCCTGGTAGTCGCCGCACTTCGTCCACCAGATTGTCTCGGCTCGCAGGCACTTCTCCACCGAACCGTTGAAACCAAGCGGCGCACCCTCTTGATGGGGATGCTCCGACAATGAGCACCGCAGCCGTGGGCAGCACCGAACTGACCATGAACGAGCAGACCCTGCTGGACTTGATCCCCGTAGACGGCGAGTCGGTCAGCAACCCGATGCTCCTCAAGAAGCTCAAGTGGAGCGACGAGACCCACTGGGCTGCCCGCGACGCGCTCGTGGACCGCGAGTTGATCGCCCGGGGCCGGGGCCGGGGCCGCGGTGGAACGCTGCACCGCGTCACCGAGGCCGACGCGGCCTCCGGGCCGGTCACCATCTCCGGCGACGACCTGGAGGAGATCACGCGGGTCGAGATGTCGATCCTGCGCGAGCAGGAGCTCTACGAGCCCCATGACCGACGTCCTGCGCAACGACTGGGCGAAGGACAGGCGGGCCAACTTCCTGTCGGTCGAGAACACTGCTCGCCAGGGACGCCGACCGACAGGTGGGACGTGGTCGCGCCCCGACCTGGTGACGGTGGGGATCAAGACCTACGCCTATGTCCCGGGAAAGTTCCTCGAGCTGACCACCTTCGAGGTGAAGCCGGCAGACGTGGTGAACGTCCAAGCGGTGTACGAAGCACTCGCCCACCGGCGCTCGGCCATCCACTCCTACGTCCTGCTGCACGTCCCGTCGACCAGCGCCGCGTCGCTGCGGGAGACGATCGACGACGTCCGCGGAGTGGCCCGCTCACACGGCATCGGACTGATCGTCGCGGGCAACGCCGCCGACTACACGACCTGGGAGGAGCTGGAGGAGGCCGTTCGCGTGGAGCCCGATCCGGACCGCCTGGACACCTTCGTCGCCACCCAGCTGTCCGATCTCACGAAGAGAGCAAGATCGCTCGCGCGCTGCGCCGACACGCCGGACCAGGCGAGCAGTCGCTACTTCAAGCCGGCTGGTCGACCGAGACGCGCGCCGAGACGAGTGACCGCAGGGCCTCTCTCGTCTGAGCGTCGGTCGAGGTGATCACCGTGCCGGCCATCCCCCGGGTCAGCAGGACCTTGTAGACGTTGCGGACCGCCGCGTCGAACTGGCCCGCGGCCTGTCCACGGAACGCCGGGTCCTTGGACTCGCTGACCTGGGAGACGAACCGCCCGTCACGCCAGACCAGGTCCGGGCCGAAGATCACGCCGTTCCAGTCGTACTCGAAGCCCTGCGCGGTGTAGACGCAGCCGACCTGACCGAAGCCACCGTCCTCACTCGCCCACAGGAAGCTCGGCGGGGCGCGAGCGTCGCTCCACGGCCAGCAGAACCCGCCGGTCATCCGCGCCGTGTACCCGTCGCGCTCGGCGTCAGCCAACCGCAGCTCCAGTTCAGCGGGCCCGTCGACGACCTCGACCGCGAACCGCTCGTCGCCGTCCCAGGCGACCGGTCCACCGGGGGCGAGCCCAAGCAGCCGTAGGACCCACTCCTCGTACCCGCGGCTCCCCCCCGACCGGAACTGCCCGCGTAGGTCGACGGTCTCCACGTCCAGTCCAGATTCCCGGGCGGCCGCGACGATGAGGTCGCGCCGACCGGTCTCCCCCGGCCGCACGACCTGGTGGTCGTCCAGCAGGAACACCGGGACCCGGGCGGCGTCGAGCAGCTCGTCGACCTGCCGGCGGTCGCTGCGCCTGGTCGCCGCGGTGAACCTGTTGTTACTGGTGGAGCGGATTCGGTGCGCCTCGTCACTGATGAGCACGTCGAGGTCGTTCTTCCCCGCGCTCATGAAGGAGTTGAAGTACTTGAACATCCCCTTCACCCGGCCGTCGCGGTGCCCGGCGGTGCGGCGCAGCGTCTCCGTGAACGCTTTGGACCCGGTGGCGTGCAGCACGGTCCGGCCCTGGCGGGCGAGATCGCCCAGCAGGGACAGGGCGATGACGGACTTCCCGCTCCCCGGACCACCGTTGACGACGACCGCTGTCTTGAGGTCCGCCCGAACGGCCCTCCGGACAGCCCGCAGGACCAGCGACGCGGCGACCTGTTGCTCGTCGAGGAGCACGAACTGTTCGCGGTCCCGGATCTCGGCCGCGGCGAGCGCCAGCAGCCTCTGGCTCGGTGCGATGGCGGAGTTGACCAGCAGGTCGGCGGAATCCGCACCGGCAGTCGGCGCGAGACGCGCCCGCAGGAAGTCCAGCCACCTCCCGCGGTCGGAGCGCAGGAACAGCCGGCCGCCGCTGGATTCCGGCATCAGCCGAGGACCGGCCACCGCTGTCTCGTCCGCGTTGTGCAGGTAGGCCGCACCCGCGATCGCATCGGGCAGGTCGGCCAGCGCCCGGGTGAAGTCGCGCAGGAAGGTGCAGTAGCGGCGGACCTGCTCGACCGGGTGCAGCACCGGGCGGGCGCCGTAGGCGTCGATGTGGACCAGGTCGCCGGCGTCGTCGAGCACGGTCGCCCTCGACCACTGCTTGAGTTCGACGACGACGTAGCTCGGAGCGCCTGTCCGCGGGTGGCTGCCCGCCAGGACCACGTCGATCCGCTTGCTGGACAGGGGAAGCCGGTGCTCGACGAGCACCTCGACGGCGAGCAGTCCCGCGTCGCGGAGGTCCGCTGCCAGCACCGGAAGGCTATTCTCCCAGGAGCGCACCTCACCGTCGCCGGCGCGGTAGCCCATCTCGTGGGCGAACTGCCCTGCGATGCGACCGGCCACCGTCTTCTCCGTCACGAGCTCGAGCAGCGTCGTCCCCGACGCGCGCAACAGCGCCACCAACCGCCCCCAGGCACACGAGTTCCCTCGCGCGGGTGGGGGCGTACCCGGTCCGACCGCGGGTCAAGGCGGGCGAAACGCGGGAGCCCGTCGGGCCGTACACCGATGTTCTGTTGAAGATAGGGACCGGGTAACCGCTCTTGCCAACGACACTGCCGAAGTCAGGCCTCTGGCACTGACTGCGGGGCCCACTGGCTGCACGAGCCGCATACCGCTCGGCGCGGTACATGAGCAGCCAAGGACCAAGACCTGTGCTTCGTTGACCAGGCCAGGCCGCAGCGCGCCGTCAGGGCCTGGATCGCGCCAGCGTCTTGGGAGACGACCAAGCCGGCGCCTGATCGAAGAGGGAGTCACCGAACGCGTGCCCACCAGGGAAGTGGCTGTCGCCGTTGCGCCGTCTGACCGACCTCGGTGGCCTTCATCCGGGGACGGCGTCTGCCCCGGACGGCACGTAGACCCCTATGGTCACCGCGTGACCTTCGAGCCAGGGCAGCGCGTGAGGGTCCCGCATCTCCCTGACCTTGCTGGATACGTCCTCGTCGAGATGGCCAATCGGGTCGAGGACGGCTGGGTGCTGTTCGTCGAGCAGGCACCGGGTGCGTTCGCGAAGGTCGAGCTGACCGCCGTCCAAGCGCAGTCGTGCGAGGTCCTCTCCGAGGACGGCACTGGGGACTCCGCCGCCCTGCTGGCCGGGCTGTGGACCGCGTGGATGCGCGCCGCCGGCTCCGGCGCCCGCTCCGCCGTGCTCGCGTCCTCGCCGCTGCAGCCCTACGCGCACCAGATGAACGCCGTGTATGGCGCGATGCTCCCGCAGCCCCGGCTGCGGTTCCTGCTCGCCGACGAACCCGGCACGGGCAAGACCATCATGGCCGGGCTGTACCTGCGGGAGATGCAGCGACTTGGGTTCGTCCGCCGCGCCCTCGTCGTCGTCCCCGCTCACCTCGTCAGCAAGTGGATCGCGGACTTCGAGCGGTTCTTCGGCGGCGGCCTACGCCCGATCACCGTGCAGACCGTGCGGGAGCACGGCCTGGAGAGCGACCACGACCTGTGGGTCGTCAGCCTGGACCTTCTGTCGGTCAACGGTGCCGTCCAGGACGCCGTCCACCCCGACCGGATGGGGTGGGACGCCGTTGTGTTCGACGAGGCCCACCGCCTCACGCCGACGGCCGTCGGCTACTACCAGGCCGGGCAGATGCTCGCGCTGAACACACCGCGTGCGCTACTGATGACCGCGACGCCGCACCGCGGGAAGGAGTGGCTGTTCCGGGCGCTCCTGCACCTGGTCGACCCGGAGGTCTACCCGGCAGTCGAGAGCAACAAAGAGCCGTCCCGCAACGTGAAGCCCGGAAGGGTCCACTTCCTCCGCCGGATGAAGGAAGACCTCGTCGACTTCGACGGCACCACCAAGCTATTCAAGGGCCGTCACGCCGAAAACGTCGCCGTGGCCCTGTCGCCCGTCGAGAAGGAGTTCTACACAGAGGCCCTCGACCTCGTGGACCGGTACTTCCCGAGCATCGCCGTGCCCCTCGGCAAGATGGCCTACGGCAAGCGGGCGGCGTCGAGCCTGTGGGCGCTCGCGGAGACCCTCAAGCGCCGCCGTGACGGTATGGGCAGCACCATGCCCGCCGCAGCCGCGCAGGAGGTCGACCCGGACGGCGACGACCCTGCGAAGGCCGACGAGGCTCGGGTCGTCCACGAGGGCAGCAAGTCCGCGAAGGCCGAGAAACGCGAGATCACCGCGCTCCTCGCCCGGCTCCAGCCCCTCGTCGACGACCCTGACCTTCCCGCTTCCAAGTGGGACCCGCTCGCCCTGACCTGCCTTGGCGGGAACGGAATCAAGCCCGGGAACGGCGAACAGGCCGTCGTGTTCACCGAGTACGCCGACACCGCCGACTGGCTCGTTACGCGGCTCATCTACGCCGGGTACACCGCTCGCAGGTACAGCGGCAGGGACAGCCACCACACCCGCGACGACACCCGCGACGCGTTCGCCCGCCGCGACTTCCAGGTCCTCGTCAGCACCGACGCCGGCAACGAAGGCATCGACCTCCAGACCGCGCACGTCCTCGTCAATTACGACATCCCGTGGTCGCTCGTCCGCCTCGAACAGCGCATGGGCCGCATCCACCGCGTCGGCCAGACCCGCGATGTCGAGCTCTACAACCTCATCGCCACCGACACCCGCGAGGGCGACGTCCTGGCGGTGCTCCTCGCGAACTTCGTCACCGCGGCCAACCAGCTCGACGGCCGGATGTTCGACAGCCTCAGCCTCGTCGGGGAACTCGTCGGACTCGCCGACGACGACCTCAGCCGGGTCCTCGCGGACACGTTCGGCGACGACGAGCAGCGCGCCCGCGCCCTCGCCGCCGTCAGCGCCGTCACCGCCACCCGGCTGGCGGACGCGGCCAAGCAGGCCGACGAGAAGGAACGCGCTCTCAAGACCAGTGTCGACATCGCCCAGGCGGTCAGCGCCCTCCAGGCCGAGCAGCTCGACCGGATCAACCCGGCGATCGTCGAGGCGTTCCTGCACCGCGCCACCGACGGCGGAGCGATCGCCGTCAGCCCCCACGCAGCAGGCGATGGCATGTTCACCCTCGCCCGCACGGACGGTCAGCCGCTGCCCCGCGAGTTCGCCGCACCCGGCCAGCGAACAGCCGGCGCCACCGCCCTCGTTGCGACGAGCGGCAAGGCCCTCGCCCAGGCCAGGGCAGGCGGCGCGGCGGTCGCGGACGCCGTCGCCCTCGGCCCCAGCGACCCGCCTTACCGGGCGCTCGTCGCCCTGTGCGCCGACGCCCTCGCCCCCGCCATGTTCCGAGGAGGCGCGCTCGTAGACGCGACCAGCAGCACCGACTACGACCTGTTCGCGTTCGAGGCCGATATCTCCGAAGCAGGCGGCAAACGCAAGGGAACCTGGGCCGCCCTCGTCCGCGTCGACAGCGCCGGCGCCCGTCTCGCCCGCTGGGAGAGCCTCGCGAACCTCACGCCCGCCACTACCCCCGCCGGACCGCCACACCCGGGCCGCGCCCACGACGCCGCCGCCCGCGCCGGCATGGCCGCCGATGAGGAGCAGGCCCGCCGCGCCGGCGCCCTCGACGACTGGCTCCGCGTCGCCGAACGCGAGCTCGACCTGCTGCCGAACCAGCTCACCAACGACATCGCCGACCGGGACACCCGCATCACGGAGCGGAACCGGCTCAAGGGCACCGCCGCCGCGCGCCTCGCCGACCTCCGCAAGATGAGCGAGGTCGCCATCGGCCAGCCCCACCAGACCGCCTGGGCGCGCGTCACCGCCGCCGCGCCGCCCACCGACCCGACTGAGGCCGACAGCGAGCGCATCTCGACCGACCTGGTGGCCGATCACTTCCGAGCCCAGGGCTTCGCAGTCTCCGATGTCCACACCGAGGGCCGCGGCTACGACATGCACGCCAGCAGGGGCCGCGAGCAGCGGCTCGTCGAGATTAAAGGTGTCTGGAACGCCGCCAGCAGCAACGGCGTCAGCCTCACCGGCAAGGAGGTGCTCATCGCCACCCAACACGGTAAGGACTACTGGCTCTACGTCGTCGACCAGTGCCACGACGGCAAGGGCACCCTCTACGGCACCTACCCCGACCCCGCTCGGACGTTCCGCGACCTGTCCACCGGTCAGGTCATCGTGCACGTACCCGGCAGCGCCCTCAAGGCCGCCCGAGACAACGAGGAGCACTCCGCGTGCGCATGATCGAACGCTGGTTTCCGTGTGCCGAGGTCAGCGAAGCATCGGGAAGCGGATGGGGAAGCGGCACTGGCGAGGCCGCGCTGTTCACGTGGTTCGCCAAGCGGCCCCTTGCCCAGGCTAAGGCGGCCACGCTTACCAGCCTGCTGCCATGGCCCGACGATCCTGCGGAGCAGCGGCGCCTCCAGGACCTCGTCCGTCTCGCCATGTCAGGCAGCGACGCGGGCGCACAGCAGATCGAGCAGGCGCTCAGGACGGCCCATCCTGACGGGCCCCGCGTGCTTGATCCCTTCTCGGGCCGAGCCATCATCCCCCTAGCCGCTTCCCAGATCGGCGCACGCGCCGAGGGCATCGACTACTCCCCTGTCGCGACGCTGGCCGGCCAGCTCCTCGCGGACTACCCAATGCGGGACTGGTCAGACGAACCGCCCATCTCCTTCTCCAACTCCGTGACCATCGGCGCCGACCGGCTCGTTGAGGACGTTCGCGGCGTGTTGGAGGAGATCAGCAAGCGCTACGTGACGGAAATGGCCGACTTCTACCCGGTTCCAGGGGGACAAGCGCCTTGGGGGTACCTGTGGGCTGTCACGCTGCCCTGCCAAGAGTGCGGTCATAGGTTCCCCCTCACAGGCAACCTAGTGCTCCGCCACCCACTCGCGAGGAAGGACGACGCCGGCCAGAGTTACCGGATCGAGGTCGACCGGGTGAGCGGCACCTTCACCACGGTCGTTCACGACGGCCCACCGGACTCCCAGCCGACGCTAGTAGCTCCCTTGCGGGCGGGGAAGGCTTTGCGAGGCAAGGCAGCTCAATGCCCCTTCTGTCGCCACACGCATCCCAAGGACACTCACGCGCGCCTCGCGAGCGAAGGGTACGGCGAGGACAGCCTCCTGGTCGTTGCCGAACACGACACTGTCGTTGGCAAGCGGTTCCGCGCGCCGACCGCGGGAGAAGTGCAGGCGGTGGAAGCCGCAGTTGGAACTCTCGCCGCCGAGCCAGTGTTTGCCGCCAACCTGCCGGCCGTTCCAGACGAGCTGATACCCGAGAATAACGGGGCAACCATCCGGCCGCAGCTGTACGGGGCTCGTTCATACGGCGACCTGTGCAACGCCCGGCAGACACTCAGCTTCGTTCGACTCGCGCGGATCATCAACTCGATGGGAGCCGAGCTGCAGGCCGCAGGGATCTCTCAGCGTTACAGCGCCGCCCTAGTCGGCTACGCCTCGTCGGTGCTTGTCCGTCGCCTGAAAATGTCGTCGCGGGGAAGAACGATGCGTTCACACCACGGTAGCTCGAACAATGTGCAAACCAATCACATCTTTATGAACGAGGCCACGGTTGGCTTCTCGTACGACTACTTCGAGCCGGGCATAGGCGACGGACCCGGCACGTGGAACAGCCTGTCCGCCGACACGCTGAGCGTGCTGCGGAAGCAGCTCGCCCGCCGACGAACGGCACCGGCTTCCATCAACCGGGGGACAGCGCTCGCGGTCCCGCACCGATCAGAGACGTTCGATGCCGTTGTTACGGACCCCCCGTACGATTCGATGGTCTACTATTCTGACAGCTCCGACTTCTTTTATGTTTGGCTCAAGCGGGCGCTCCTGACGACTCAGCCCGACCTCTCCTTCACTACCGACCACCGTGGCGTTCAGGAGAAGGACCACGAACTGATCGTCAAAGAGCACGGTATCGCTGTCGGGGAACACCGGACGCGGCCCTACTACGACGAGAACATCGCCAAGGCGTTCGCCGAAGCGAAGCGGGTCGTTAAACGAGACGGTGTGGTGACGATTGTCTTCGGTCACGGGGAGCCTGAGGTCTGGCATCGACTGCTGGGCGCCATTACCCGGGCTGGCCTCGTCCTGACCGGTTCCTGGCCGGCCCGTACGGAGTCCGGCGGGCAGCAGGGCAAAGCCAACATCGTCACCACGTTGACCATGTCCTGTCGCCCCGCCCCGGATAGGCGAACGGCGGGACGCGCCAGCGCGGTTGAGGCCGAGGTGCGCCGGGAGGTGCACGCACGCATCCCAGGGTGGGACGCGGCAGGACTTGCCCCAGCGGATCAGCTCATGGCGTCTGCGGGGCCCGCTATGGAGGCGGTCGGTCGCTACAGCGAAGTGCTCGACCACCTCGGAGAGCTTGTTGCCCCTGCGCGCTACCTCGTCATCGCCCGCAAGGCCGTGATCGACGCGACGTCCGTGCCGATCGAGAACCTCCCGCTCGACACATTCGACGCGCAGACCCGGTTCGCCCTCGGCTGGGCGCGGCTGTATCGGCGGTCAGTCGCGCCGAAGTCGGAGGCGCGCTGGCAGGCCCTTGCGGCCGACCTCACGATGGAGGACCTCAAGGGGGTGCTCGCGGACGCGGACAAGGGCGTCCGGCTGGCACCCGCAGCCGCCTGGAAGGGCACGGTCGAGCCGACCTCGTCGGTGATTGACGTGGCGATGGCGATGGCGAAAGCATGGCCTAACGGGCTGGACGAGGTCGCGCAGGTGCTCGTGGCGGCGAAGCGCGACGCCGACGACGCGTACCTCTGGGCGACGCTCGGATACCTGTCGTCGCTGTTGCCCGAGGGGGACCCGGACGCCGTCGCCTGGACCTCGCTGGTACGGGCGCGCCGGGGCATCGGCAGCGTCGCCCGTGGCGTCGCGTCGGCACATAGACAGGCCGATGAGGCCAAGGACCGTCAGCGGAGCCTGTTCGACACCGACAACATGGGAGCGACCTCGTGAGCGGCACCGTGACCCCCTGGTGGAAGGTTCTCAAGTTGCGGGACGAGGTCGTCCACGCGAGCGGGTCGATCGACGACGTGCAGATGTCGCTGTTCCAGGCGGTCCACGGGACGCCACAGGACCGCCCGGCGTACGCGGACGCGAGCTACTACGGCGAGATCACGCACCCGAGCCCGCTGTTCACCGATCTCATGGCGAAGGTCGCGGTCCGCCTCGGCGGCGGCGCCAAGCACACCCGGGCGAGGGCGCTGTGGCGTCTCGACCAGGCGATGGGTGGCGGCAAGTCGCACGGCCTGATCGGGCTCTGGCACCTCGCGGAGCACCCGGCGGCCCTCGGCCAGACCGATGTCGGCAGCGCCGCGTGGGAACGGGCCGAGCAGATCCTCGACGAGGCTCCTCCCACGGACCTCAACAAGCCGCAGGTCGTGGTGCTCGCCTGCGACAACATGACCGCTGGCAAGGGCTCGGCGGAGTTCGACGGGCCGGCGCAGACCCTCCACGAACGCTTCCTGTGGCGGCTGTTCGGCGGCGACAACAACCTGTACCTGCGCTACCGCGACGGGTACGGCGACAAGCACCGGATCGTCGAGGCGCTCACCGCCGTCGGGCGCCCGGTGCTGATCCTCATCGACGAGGTCCTGGACTACGTCCGGCAGCTCTCCCTGTCGGAGAACGCCGACTTGGCGATCAAGGACATGGCGTTCCTGCGCGCGCTGCTCGATAGCGTCAACGACGTCCCGAACGTCGCCGCGGTCGTCGTAATGATTGCGTCCGAGGCCGACAACATCGACCTGGACGAGGCCGGACAGAAGCGCCGCGTCGAGCTCGACGACCTGCTGATCCGCAATGGCGAGACCGCCACGATCAACGACAACACCGACTTCGCCGAAATCTTGCGCCGCCGGCTGTTCGAGGGCACCGCCCCCGCCGAGGTACTTAAGGCTACGGCCACCGCCTACGTCTCGAAGATGACCGGTCCGTGGAGAACCAAGGTCTTCGACTTGGTGCCGTCGACGTCCTCGCCCGACTTCCCGGAAGAGGTCGCGCGCTGCTACCCGTTCCACCCCCAGCTCATCGCGATGGCCGAGCAGGAGTGGGCCAAGCTCGCCGGCTTCCAGCGCGTCCGCTCGACCATCCGCATCTTCGCCGCCACCGCGCACTCCCTGTGGCAGCGCGGGAAGGCCGGCGACTGGGCACCGCTGCTCGTCGGACCCGGGGACCTCCCGCTGTCCGACCCGGCGGTCCGCGAGGCCGTCATCAACAGCGGGCTGATCGTGGACACCCGCACGCAGGCGAATTACCGGCAAATCGCCAGCGCCGACATCGTGGCCGCCGACGACATCCGAGGGGCTGCCCGCGAGCTCGACCGGGCAAGGACCGACGGGCTCATCGGCCCGATGAACCCCCGCGCCGCCGAGCGTGCGGCGACATGCTTGTTCCTGTGCTCGGTCATCGGCGCCCGCGCCGGCGGGCGTCAGGGCGCGACCGAGGCCGAGCTCAAGGCCGCACTGTTCGTCCCCTCCGGCTACCCCGTGGGCGAGGCCGACACGGTTGTCGCGGAGCTCATGGACGTCGAGGGCGGCGGCCTGTCCAGCGTCGAGCACCTCGCCGGGAAGGGCGGCCAGGCCCCGCGCCTGTTCATGTCGACCCGCCGCACCCTCAACATGCTCTTCAAGGCGGCGCGGACCAGCGTTGACGACGACGACCGCGACGCCGAACTCGCGCGCGCTGCCGAACGGCTGTCCGCCAACGGCCCATTCAAGAGCAAGCGGTTCATCACCGCCGACAAGGCCCTTACGCCGCTTGCTGTGCTCACCGGCGCGAGCCTGGATGAGCGCGCGACCCGCCTTGTCCTCCTTGACCCCCGGCAGTTCAGCCTCTTGAACGGCATCGACCGCGAGACCCGCGAGGCGATCCGCGCGGTCATGGGCCTCGGGGACGACCGCGTCCCCGTTCAGTGGGCGTCGTCCGCCGTGTTCGCGGTCGTCAACACCCAGGGTCGCGCCGCCGCCCGCGGAGCGGCCGCGGCCTACCTCGCGTGGGACCGAGTGGCGGTCATGGACGCGGTCCGCGCCGACGAGGAACTCGCCGACCAGGCGAACGCCGAGCGGGCCGATGCGAAGCGCAACCTCGACAGCGCCGTCCGTCGCGCCTACCGCCACTTCGTCTACCTTGCCGAAGGCGACCAGACGGACGAGCCCCGCGTCGAGCGGACCGTCGCATTCGAGCCCGACAGCAACCAGTCGACCCTCGACGGGACACCCGTCTGGAAGGCCCTTGTCGCTCAGGGCAAGTCGTTCGACTTGTCCGCGCTGACCGCAAAGGCGCTCCTGCACAACCTCGACGCGAGGGACTACGGCCGGCCCCTCGACGAGCTCCGAGACCTGTTCTGGAGCGCGCCGCGGCTACCCCTGCTCCCCGAGGGCGAGAAGGACCTCCAGCGGGCGATCCACGAGGCCGTCACCAACGGTCAGCTCCGGCTCGTCGGCGCCGACGGCACCCAGCGGACGGTCACCCGCCCCGCGGACATCGCCACCGGGTCCTCCGGCCTGCGGCTCGCCGCCCCGAAGCCCGTGGACCCGCCCGCGCCCGCCAGCACGGACGATATCGCGCACCCCAGCGCGACGGGCCCAGTGAGCACCGGAGTCCAGGGGACAGCCCGCCAGGTGCCCGCCACGGCAGCCACCACCAGTCCGGCCCCCACTGGCACTCCCGCAGTCGCACTCGCGGCCACAGAGCGCGAGATTGCGTTCAGCCTGATGACGAGCATGGCCGACGGGGCCACGCAGGACGCCGTCCGGCGTTTGCTGCTGGACCTGTCAAATGCCGCCGACGAGGGCAAGATCAGCTGGGCCCAGATACAGGTGAAGGTGGTGGTCAAGGAGGACATCGCGGACGAACTGGAGAAGGGCGTCCGGGACACCGGGACGACACCCAGCAGCCGAGCCGTCTAAACCCGCTGACGGCAACAGTCCTGGCCGGAGGACGACGAGGACATGGGAGGTGGATGAGCCGGGGCGTCGTTGGGGCGACTTGACGCGGCAGGCCACGATGCCTCATCATCCACTCGGCTGTTGCCGTCCGGGACGCTCGCCTCATTTGGTCGGTGGGTAGTACTTGAGTCGGTCTCACCGCCGGGGGGTCTCCTGGTGAGTCGGTTACCGCTGCAGCGAGCGGCACCGGTTCGACCGGGATTCCGCGGGGCCCGCGTCAGGCGGGATCTCCCGACGGGTCGCTGCCGGCCGCTCACATGAGGCGAAGGATCGGGACGGGTTACACCGTCCCGATCCTCCCTTTGAAGCGGCGGCAGGAGAGGCTTGGTGGGCACGGCTTGTTCGCGCTGAGGGAGTACCTGGACGAGGCGTACCCGCCCGTCCCCGCGGACCTACCCGCCCTACGGTCGCGCGTCTACCGCTTTCAAGGCAGCACCCCGGACCTGCGCCCACCCAAGGACCCGTCGGGACTCGCAGCGGCGCTGGACGGTCCGGACGGCCTCGCGGCGTGGTCGGCGCTGAGCGCCGCAGGGCCGGGTGCCCCTCGTCGCCAAGGACGGCCGGCGCCGCGTCGCGCTTCTCGCCGCGGTCCACGAGGACGCGACCGTAGCCCTGGCGTGCGTCACTCTCACAGTCGTCCCGCCGGCGGGACGCCACGGACAGCCGGAGGTCGAGGGCGCGGTGGTGGACGTCGCCCGGGACCGCGACGACCATGTCCGGCTGCTCTGCGCCGTCTGGGCCGACGCGGACCCGGTTGCGAGAGCTGCGGCGGGCGGAGCTCCCGCGGTCTGGCTGGGCAACGACCCACACCGGCCCGCGAGCCCGCTGCCCGACGCCGTACGGGCGCTCGGTGCCGTGTACGGGCTCGACGTCGAGGTGATCCGGGACGTGCACCGCCGGCTCCGGAAGGTCGCGGTCCGCCTCGCGGAGTCGCCCCCGGCGTACCTGCTGTCGTGGACGCCGCACGCCTCCGGGTGCGCCGCGGCGACCGCCGCCTACGCGGCGGCGTCGCAGGAGGGCGAGGTACTCGCGCTGGTCGAGCGCGAGGAGACAGACGTCCTCCTGGAACTGAGGCTGCACCTGGAGGACCTGGGGCTCGCCGAGCCGGGCAGGGACCCCGTGCCAACGACCGAGCCCCCCGGGCCCGGAGAGGAGCGGTTCTTCATCAAGATCAGGGGCAGCAAGGTCGGCGACGTGATGGTCGACGTGCCCGACTGCGGGCACGGGCACTGGGGTAGCGATTCGCGGCGGCTCGCCCCCCGTGCTTACAGGGGCATCGGGGCGCAGCAGGGAGCCCCACCGAAGGCCCTGTTCAGGTGCGAGAAGTGCACGAAGCACCGGTGGCGGGCGCGCTGGTGACAGCCGCCGCGAGCAGCCCGGCGACGGCCAGCTCGGTCCGGCGCTGCAGCTCCCGGCACTCTGCCGCGGGCGGCGGCGGCTCGTAGGCCATCGGGCGGGCCGCGCCCGACAGGCGAGTCCACATCGTGTACGTGTCGTGCGCGAAGGCCCTTCCGAGCGTCGCGGAAAGGAGCCGCAGCCGGCGGCCCCGCGGCGACGACCTTGGGACCTCGCCGGGGCGGACCGCGTCCCAGTACTCGTCGAGGGCCGCCTCCAGCGCGTACCTGAGCAGGCGGACGACCGTCCTCGCGCGCGCCGCACCCGGCCCGGCGTCGAGCAGCGCGGCGGCGCCGGCGAGGGCCTCCGCCGGACCGGGTCTGCTCACCCCGACGCCCTGAGCTCGCCGACGAACCGGCGGGTCTCGTCGAGCAGCCCGGGGAGGTCCTCGGTCCCGTCCGGGTCGTGGACCCCGTCCACGCATCGGTCGAGGAACGCTTTCGTCCCCCCGAGCGGGAGGAGCATCCGGTTGACGGCCTTGGGCTTCGCCCTAGCGTCGCCCAGGACCGCGAGGCCGAGGCGGGCCCGGGTCGTTCCCGCGTGGTCCACGGCGTCGTCCGTCTCCTCGACGGTCTTACCGCCCGCGAGCAGCCGCCGCCTCGCGACCTCCACCGCCGCGTCCTCGACGGCGTCGCGGCAGTAGCCCGCGACGGCCAACGCCAACAAGTCGGTCGGCAGAACCGTGTCCTTCGCGAGCGCGTCCGCGTCCTTGAGGTGCTGCAGCACCGGGTCGTCGACCTTCACGACCGTCACGACCGACCGTTCGCCTCGGTCGAGCCCGTAGTGCGTGAAGTGCAGGTCCTGGTGCCGCAAGGACTTCGACAGGCGCTCGTCGTGCGTGAACACCACGACCTGCCGGTCTGCCGCAAGCCCGTGCAGGACCCGCGCGAGACCGTCGACCTTCGAGGGGTCGAAGGACTGAACCGGGTCGTCCACGACCACGAATCGGAACGGGCTCTCCCGCGCGACGGAACGGGGCAGGAACAGCGCGAGGCCTAGGGCCGCGAGTTCGCCCTGGCTCAGGACGGCCCGGGGCCCCGGGACACCGTCGACGGCAAGTTCCAGGTCCACGCTCCGGTGGGTGTTCTGCCCGGTGAGGGTGACGCCCGAGAGCGACACGTTGCTGTCCTGCCGTAGGTCCTCCCAGATGCCCGTGGCCTGGTCGGCGAAGGGCCGGAGCCGGTCGTTCCTGATCTCCTCGGACGCGTCCTTCAGCCACGTCCTCGCGTTCTTGAGGACGGCCACGCGCGGGGCTGCCGCGCCGGCGTCGTCCGTGAGGCGCACGGCCAGCAGGGCCCGCTCGGCGAGCGGCTGCCATTCCCGGTCCTGCTCCGCGACCACGACGCTGGCCGCCGCGGCGAGTTTGGCGAGCGCGTCGGTCAGGTCCGCCGCGAGCCCGGGCAGGTCCCTGCCGAGCGCGGCATCGTCCCCGTCGTGGCCGGCGGCCTCGAACCTGCGCCAGGCCGCGACGGCCAGCGCCGGGTCGGCGCCCCGGACCGCGGGTTCGGTGAGCACCGGGGGGACGGGGGTCACGAGCCGCCGGGCCGCGATCGCCGCTGCCTGGCGGCGGGCCTGCGCGTCCGCCGCCCCACTGGCTGCCTCCGCGTACCGGTCCGTCTCGACTCCGGCCTGCTCCAGCCAGGCCTCGTCGAGCGTCCCCTGGCCGCAGACGGGACACAGGTCGGCAGGTCCCTGTCGGGACTCGACCGCGAGCCGCAGCAGCGCGGCGAGCCGGTCCGCCCGGCCCGCCGTCGTCCCAGCCTGCTTCTCCTGCTCCGCGATCGCACCGGTGAGCTCTTCGGCCGCCGACTCGACATCGGCCTTGGCCGGTCCCGTCAGCGCCGCCCACGCCGGCGCCGCGCCCGCCGCGCCGACCGCTTCCTTTGCCTGCCCGGCGAGGAGCGCCCGCGCGGCGTCCGTGTCGGGCGCCCTCCCGGTGAGCGCCGCCCGCAACGGCTCGGCCCGCGGGTCGTCGCTCGCCGCCAACGCCTCCACGGCGGCGCTCCGACCCTCAGTCGCAGCCTTCGTGGCCTTCCCCTGCTCGCTTGCGGCAGCACGCAGGACCGCGTCCGCGTCGGTCAGCGCCTCCAGTCCCAGGATGCGGTTCAGCGGGTCGTAGAGGGCGCTCGGCTGCGCGGCGGATAGCTGCGCCAGCTCCCCGTACGTCAGCACGGGCCGGTATCTACCCACGGCCTGCCTCCAGCCGAGGACCCCCAGGTCGAACTCGTCCCCGTCGCGCGTCGCCCACGCGGACGCGCCCGCGAGGTCGTCCGAGACGAGGCGCAGCCCCACGCGCACGTCGCCCTGCCCGTCGAGGCGCACCGACAGCTCGACGGACGTCGCGCCGTCGTGGTGCAGGTTGACCAGTCCCTTCGCCCACAACCTCGTCTTCGCGCGATCGCTCGTCCCGGACAGGGCAAGTTCCGCCGCCTCCGCGAGGCTCGACTTCCCCGACCCGTTCCGGCCCGTCACCAGCACAAGGCCCGGCCCCGGGACCAGCTCCAGCGCGAGGGCCGGCGCAACACCCCGGAAGCCCTCCACCCGCAGCCCCGTCAGCCAGACGGGACCCGCCGCTGGGTCTTCGGAGTGGCCGCCGGCACCAGCCGGACTGTCCTCGGCGTCCCCGGGCGCCCGGCCATCGCCTAACACCGCGTCGAGTCGGTCCGCGCCCTCGAAGGCCGCCAGCACGACCGCACGCGTCCACGGATCGACCTCGGATGACGCCAACCGGTCTACGACAAGCACCCGCAGGATGTCGGACACAGTTCCCCCTAGCCCGCCTTGAGCTGTGCTGCAGCGTCCAGAACGTAGGCCGATCAACGGCCAAGCCGCGGAGGTGGGCCCGCGCGTCGCTCGGCGAGCCTTCACGCCTCCCCGTCGCCCGCAACGCGGGCTCGCCGCGTGGACGGCAACTGGACCCTCGACACGGTGGAGGACCGGCCGCTTGCTGTACGCGTCGAGTGGACGAGGTCGGTCTGGTCTGGGAAGAGCTTCCCGGTCGACCACTGCTTGAGCTCCACGACGGCGCCCGGTGTTCGGATGGACCCCCGCGAGGGCAGCGCCGATCTACCTGCTGGACCAGGGGAGCCGGAATTGGACGAGGACCTTCACGGCGGGGAGCCCGGCGTCGGTCAGGTCGGCGCGAGCACGGGCAGCGAGTGCTCCCACCACCGGATCTCGCGGGCCCCCGCGCGTTGCCCGACCTGGAGGGCGAACTGGTCGGCGATCTCCGAGGCCAGTTGTCTGGACAACGCCAGCTCCCGCAAGGACCTCGCCGGACAATTCGTCAGCTGCGTCGACCCCTACGACCTCGACACGGTTAGAGTCACCACCCGCCAAGTTATGCTCACGGGCTCGTCGTCGAGCACCAGCATCCGCAACGCCCCCTCCCCGCCACAGGGCGGTCGGCAAGTCCAACGACCGCTCAGCCGGTCGCCACGGCAGCGGTCTGGTAAACGTCCGCCGGGAGCGGGTGTTCCAAGTTCCAAGTGATCCGCATCGGGCGGTCGCCCGAGTGCGTGACGTACCGCATCGTGCCGGCGTACAGGAACGGTGGAGCGCCGAGCGCACCGTCGGCCACGTTGGTCTCCCGCAGGAAGAGGTGGACCGTCGAGCCGCGCTCCCGGTGGTGCACGTACCGCTGGCCCGTCGGGGACGCCGTCGAGGTGGTGCTCTGCGACTCCCACTGGAACACCGACGGGGAGATCGCCCGGTCCGCGTACATCGTGGTCGGGGAGTAGTGGTCCTCTGTCTTGCGCAGCGTCACGAAGAACACGTCAGCCTGCTCCTCGGCGAACCACCGCACACCCTCGCGGAACGAACCAGGGTCAGCCATCCCGAATGCGAGCAGTGCTTCCGCCCGCGTGTACCGAGCATGGACTTGCAGCGGCTGCTGGGGAACAACCGCCAGCGGCGGCGGCACCCGGTGGATCCGCTCCCGCAGCACCCGGCTCAGCTCCGCCAGCTCGCGTCGACGCGCCGCCGACAGGCGCCGGCCGGCCACCGCTGCGACCGGGTCCCCAGCAGGCCCACCGGCCGAGGCGCTGCCGACCGACCAGACGCCCGCCGCCACCATCCGCGCCAACCGGTCGACGGGCAGCGGACCGCCGGCGGCCACCAGCTCGAGCCGGTCCAACCGGGCCGTGTCGTCTACGTGCAGCAGTCGACCGATCGCGCCACCGACCCGCTTGTCCTCCGCGTCCTCGACCGACGCCTCCAGCCCGGCCGTGCGCCGCAGACCGGTCCATCCGCCCCACGGCCGGCGGTACACGTCCTCCAGCTCGACCCCGGTCCCGTCGAGGAACTCCCCCAACGTGCACTCCCCGAGCTCCCGCAGCTCACGGGCCAAGACTGCCTTCGAACCCCCCGTGACGCCTGCACGTTGGCGAGTACTTGCTGCTTGAGGTCCCGGTCCAGCTCGATGTGGCACCCGGACGGAAGGGTCGGGAAGTCGGCCTCGATCTGGTGCGGCAGCTCGCGGCGGCTCAGCCCGGTCATCGCCCGGTATCGCAGGTCGAACCGGAAGTTCGCGCTCTGCGAGCCGACGAAGTCCAGCACCGTCAGGCAGTCCTTTTCCGGTGACAGCCGCAGTCCCCGGCCCAGCTGCTGCAGGAAGACCGTCGCGCTCTCGGTGGGCCGCAGGAACAGCACGGTGTCGATCGTCGGCAGGTCGATGCCCTCGTTGAACAGGTCGACGGTGAACAGCACGGCGACCTCGCGCCGGCCCAGCGCGCCGAGGGCATCGGCCCGCTCGGTGTCCGCGGTCCGCGACGTGATCGCCCGGCTGGGCAGACCGGCCTCGGTGAACCGCTGGGCCATGAAGTCGGCGTGAGCAACGCTCACACAGAACCCCAGTGCCCGCATCCGTCCCGGGTCGGCCACCTTATCGCGCAGCGCCTGCAGGACGAGCCGGACCCGCGCGTCGTTACCGGTATAGAGCCCGGACAGCTCCGTATAGTCATAGCCCCCGCGCTTCCACGCCAGTCCAGCCACGGACACGTCGTCGTGGATGCCGAAGTACTGGAACGGGGACAGGACGCCACGGTCGAGCGCCTCCCACAGCCGCAACTCGACCGCGGTGCGCCCACCGAACCACCGGCGGATGTCCAGCCCGTCCGTGCGTTCCGGCGTCGCCGTCAGCCCGAGGAGCACCTTGGGCCGCAGGTGGTCCAGGATCCTCGTGTAGCTGCTGGCCTCGGCGTGGTGGAACTCGTCCACGATCACCATGTCGAAGTGGGTGGGATCCGGTAGCACGGCCCGGCTCAGGGACTGGACCGAGGCGAACACCACCTGCCAGTCCCGCGGCACCTGCCCGCCGACGAACATCTCTCCGACGTCCGCTTGGCGCAGGATCTGGCGGAACACCGACCGGCTCTGGTCGAGGATCTCCTGCCGGTGCGCGACGAACAGCAGGGTCCGGACCGTCCCGGCTTCCCGCAGCCGCCGGAAGTCCAACGCGGAGACGACGGTCTTGCCCGTCCCGGTCGCCATCACCACCAGGGAGTGCCAGCGATCGTGCAGGGTCCGCTCGGCGGCCAGGTCGTCCAGCACCTCCTGCTGGTAGCCGTACGGGCGGACGTCCAACACCGCGATCGGCAGCACCGGCCACGTCCCACCGCCTCGCTCCTGCGCGAGTGACCGGTCCAGGCGATCGCCGTCGCGCTCCGGGTCGTACGGCTCGAAGCCCGGGTCGGCCCAGTAGGTGTCGAACGTGGCGGCGAAAGTGTCGATGAGGTGCGGCTGCTCCGCCGCGGACAATCGGACGTTCCACTCCAGTCCGTCCAACAGTGCGGCCCGAGACAGGTTCGACGAGCCCACGTAGGCGGTGTCCAGCCCGGACTCACGGCGGAACAGCCAGGCCTTGGCGTGCAGCCGGGTGGTCCGGGTGTCGTAGGAGATGCGCACCTCGGCGCCCAGTCGCACCAGTTCGTCCAACGCCCGGCGTTCGGTCGCGCCGATGTAGGTGGTGGTCAGCACCCGGACGGACACACCCCGGTCGAGCGCTTCGGCCAACCGGGGCAGGACGATCCGCAGACCGACCCACTTGATGAACGCACACAGCAGGTCCACCTGGTCCGCGGACGCCAGCTCACTCTTGACCTCCCCACCGATGTTCGGCTGACCGTGACCGTTGACGAGCAGTGCACTCATCGTCAGCGGCGTCTGGGGGCGCTCGCGGTGGGTCGTCGGGGCTGTCCCGATCGGGGTGGTCGTGGTGATCCCGAGCAGGAGGTCACCGGCCGCGCGGGCGAGATCGCCGGCGTCTGCCGCGCGCGGTTCGGCCGCGGCGATCGCGCTCGCGATGGTGTTGGCCAGCGCGAGCTGCTTCTCCAGCGCGTCCTCGCCCGTGCCGACCTGGTGCAGCGCACGTCGCGCCAGCGTGGCGATGTGGCGGGACAGCACCACGTCGGCGTCGGCGCGGTCCAGCCGGCGCAGCTCGACCAGGTCGGGCCGGACGGCCGTCAGCTCCCGCCCGAGCCGTTCGGTGACCAGGTGCTCGTAGGTACCCGGGACCAGCTCCATCCCGCGGACCGTACCGAGCTGGTCGGTCCAACGCGCTGGACAGGCAGGTCAGGGCACCGCGGACCCGGCCCGCACAGCATCGAGTGGCGATCTGAGCTCGCTCAGCGAGCTCAGATCACCACTCGATGGCGCAGCACCAGGCCGGGTCGGCGGACGGCGAGCGCGACGAGTGGGAAGAGGGCGGCCGGGTCCGCGGTTACCCGGGTCATGCGTGCTGTGGGAGTCATGGAGTTCGGTGGTCCGGAGAAGTTGCAGGTCGTGGAGATGGCCGAGCCACACGCGGGGCCTAGCGAGGTCCGGATCCGGGTGCACTTCGCCGCGGTCAACCCGACCGACACCGGCTTCCGGTCCGGGGGCTACGGCGACCGGCCGGGCGGGCACGAAGCCCCCTGGATCCCCGGGGCGGACGCGGCTGGGGTCATCGACGAGGTCGGCAGCGGCACCGACTGGCAGGTGGGCGACGAGGTCGTGGCCATCGTCGTGCCGGCCGGACCGCACGGGGGCGCCTACGCCGAGCAGGTCGTCGTGCCCGCCGCGTCGGTCATCCGGCTGCCGAAGGGCGCCGACCTGGTCGCCGGGTCGACGTTCCTCATGAACGCCCTGACCGCCCGCCTGTCGCTGGACGCGCTGGGTCTGCACGCCGGCCAGACGGTCGCGGTCACCGGTGCCGCCGGCACCTACGGCGGCTATGTCATCCGACTGGCCAAGGCCGACGGCCTGCGGGTCATCGCCGACGCCAAGCCGGCCGACGAGGAACTGGTCCGGAGCCTTGGAGCGGACGAGATCGTCGCCCGCGGCACCGACGTCGCCGAGCGAATCCGTGCGCTGGTCCCGGACGGGGTCGACGGGCTCGCCGACGGCGCGGTCCTGGACGCCGGGGTGCTGCCCGCGGTGCGCGACGGCGGCGGCTTGGTCACCGTTCGCGGCTGGTCCGGCCCGTCCGAACGCGGGATCACCGTGCACCCGGTCATGGTCTACGGCTCGGCGCTGCGGACCGACCTGCTCGACCGGCTGCGCGAGCAGGTCGAGGACGGCACCCTCACCCTCCGGGTCGCGCGGACCTTCCCGGCGGCGCAGGCGGCCGATGCCCACCGCCTCCTCGAGGCCGGCGGCGTCCGCGGTCGGATCGTCCTGGACTTCACCGGCTGAGCCCGCCGTCGGGCGGGAGCGGAGATCGACGGCCCGATGCTCCGGCACGGGCTGCAGGAGATGCGCGACGTCAAGCTGCTGCTCCCCCGCGCCCGCGACGCCCGCCCCGACACCGCGCGACTCGAACGCCGCTATCGACAGTTCCGTCTCGCCGGCTGAGCGGACTGCCCCGGCTGACGGTTCCCGTGATGCCTCACCCAGCAGGCACGACGTCCGTGTGCCCGAAGTCGTCGCCCTTGAACAGCAGCGGCTGACCGGTCGTCCGAGCCAGCGCGTAAGCAAAGCAGTCCCCGAAGTTCAGTCGCGCCGGATGACCGCTCCCGCGGCCGAAGTCCCGATAGGCCCGGCGCGTTTCGGCTGCCTGCGCGGCGGTGACCGGCTCGACGGTCAGACCGATGGCCGCGACGAGGTCGTCGAACTGTCGGCTGGTTGCGGGGTTACGCCGGCCGTCGAGGACCACGGCAGCTTCCAGCCAGGAGGCTGCCGACATCCGGACATCGTCGGCCGATGCGAGCACCGCTGCGATCGATGGGCTGTCGTCTTCGTCGAGCACGAGAGCGACGATCGCGGAGGTGTCGACGATCACCGGGGCAGGCCGTGTTCGTCGTACAGCAGATCCCCGTGCTCGACGGTCGGCCGGTCGTCACCCAGGCCCTCGCGGAGCCGTCGGGCGGCGGCGAGAACGCGGGCGGCGCGGTCCGACGGCGTCTGGCCCTGCTCGCTGGACCGGAGGCGGTCGAGGCGCTCG
>JAABUO010001828.1_pt1 | contig 26841 bp, 36 predicted proteins | sample 5559291 | NCBI WGS metagenome assembly JAABUO01 (sample SAMN10711878, study PRJNA513372) | rock metagenome | isolation source: Antarctica rocks | place: Antarctica: Victoria Land, Finger Mt sud
GCGGTGGGCGTCTCGACGGTGAGCCTCCGCAGCCACCCAGGTGGCTGCGGCGTTGCAGGCGTCCAGGGTCGCCTGTAACGCCGACGCCTGTTCCGGTGTCGGCAGCAGCTTCACTTGCACCACCTGCTTCACCCGCTCAGTGTAACATGTGTCTATGTCACCGCGATGGTTACCAGACGCCAATGTGCGCAGGGGAAGAAGCGTAGTTTCCAACCTCCACGTACATTTGGTCTTCACCACCAAGTACCGGCGTGGAGCTTTCACTGACGAGATCCTGACGCGGTGCCGGGAGGTCATGGCGGACATCAGCGCGGACTTCGGGGCCGAACTCACCGAGTTCAACGGCGAGGACGACCACGTCCACCTGCTTATCCAGTACCCACCCACCGTGCAGCTGTCGGTCCTGGTGAACTCCCTCAAGGGGGTGTCGGCCCGGTACCTGCGCCGCGAGTTCACCGCCCACCTCACCAAATATCTGTGGGGCGAACGGTTGTGGTCGCCCTCCTATTTCGCGGGCTCCTGCGGCGGCGCACCACTGTCGATCGTCAAGCAATACATTGAGGATCAGCGGCGCCCGACATGACGCATCTCCTCCCGGCCCTGAACGGCCGGGGTTCCACTGCTCGCGCTAACGCTGAAGCAGCATCCGACCAGAGACAAGGACCGCGCCCATGGCGAAGACCGATGCTTTCCCGTTCCCCAGCGAGATGGCGACCCCTGTTGTCGCCGGTATCGCCAGCGCGGGCCTACTGGCCGCAGCGGCGGTGTTCTCGCTCCTGATGGCGGGCCGTACAGCTGTCGGACTGGTCAGTCGGCGATCTCGATGACCGGCCCATCGGCGCCGGTCAAGCCGGAGAAGCCCCAGAAAGACCACGCTGCAGCAGTGCCGGCCAAAGCCGGTGCGCAGGATTCGGTCGCTCGTCCGGAAAGGTTCGGACCCGATAACATTTTGCTGTACCCGGCTCGCCTCGGCACCTGAATCTGGCTTCGAGTCGCACCAACTCGGCGGTCAGCGGATAGGTGCCTTGTGTATCCAATTCGTGACCTGCTACGCCGAGGAATGCTGCTGTGGGGGCGACTGGCACCGGCTTGGTACGCGGGCGGCATCCTGCTCGTCACCATCTTCCTGATGTGGTCCAGGCCCAACGAGATCATCACCTGGATCATGATCTCGGACGTCGTTGTCGGTGTTATCTGCGCCGTGCAACACCGCCGCCGCAGGCAGCGGAACTACTACGGATCCACCGGTTTCTGGCTGCTGCAACTGCTGATCGGCGCCGCGTACTGCCTGAACTATTCGGGGCATATCCTCGACGACACCCTGCACGGCCGCGCGTGGCCGCTGGCCAAACTGGGCGTCGCCGTCTTCACCGGCGCGGGCGCCGTGGACAGCTGGATGCGGCGGCGAGCTCAGCTCCGCGCGCTGCCCGAACAGACCGATTGAGCGCGGATCGAGCACTCGTGGAAGACAATAGGGCACCTGCCCATGTACGCGACATGACAACCCCAGGCACCCCCATCAGCGCCGCACGGCAGGACGAGGTCCGGGCTATGCTGGCCGACGGCCAGACCGTCGACCTTGCCATGGACGCCACCGCCATCATCGAAGGGCTCCTGGCCGAACTGGACCGCAAGGACGCCGTCCTGACTCGGCAGGGTCGCAACATCGGCCAGATGGCCGGCGACAACGACCTGCTGCGAGCGCGCGTCACCCAGACCGATCCGATCGTCTCGGCCGCGCTCCGGTGGTTCGCCCAACCGGACGCCGCGAGCAAGGCGGCTCTGAACAGCGCGATGCATGAGCTGGTGTCCGAGCTGATGATCGCCGCCATCGGCACCGCCGACGACGGAAGCCAGAGCGGAAACCTGAACTGATGAAGGCCACCGATGACCGCGCGCTGGCCACCGTCGAGACGATCGCCGCACTGACCACAATTCCGGGCGCCGACGCGGTGGAGGCTGCAACCATCCGCGGATGGACCGTGGTGATCAAGAAGGGTGAGCTGACCGTGGGCGACGCGGTCGCCTACTTCGAGATCGATTCCCTACTGCCGCTTTCCGACTCGCGTTTCGCGTTCCTGGCTCTGCGCGGCGAGAAGCACGTAGACGGTGTCCGCGGCCATATCCTCAAGACCGCCCGGATGCGCGGCGTCTACTCGCAAGGCCTGGCGATCTTGCTATCCGAATTCCCTGAGCTGACCGCCGCGACTGCCGGCACGGATGTAACCGCACTACTGGGTATCACCAAGTGGGAGCCGCCGATTCCGGCGCACCTGGTCGAGCAGATCGAGGGGGCGTTCCCGACCGCCCGAGCGCGCAAGACCGGCGCGATGCGAGTGCAGAACCTCACCGACGACATCCTGGCCGCGCTGCCCAGCAAGGGCAGGTGGGCTGCCACAGAGAAGATCGACGGCGCCAGCATGACTGTGGTCAAAGACGGCGGACGCCTACGCATCGCCGGCCGCAACTGGGAGTTCCGGCAGCCGACCAGCGCAGCCACCACCAACAATCAGTGGAAGCTGGCGAACGCCCTGGATCTGCTCACGGTCATTCCCGAAGGCTGGATCGTGCAGGGCGAGCAGTACGGCGCAGGAACACCGAACGGGCAGAACCCGCTGCGGATTCAGGGCTCGCACTTCGCGGTGTTCAGTGTGCTGCGCGGGTTGGGCGACCACGTCCCGCGAGGCGAGTGGCCGCCAGCGCTGGCTCGGCTGGCGGTACCGGTTCATCCTCTGGTTTTCCCGGCCACGGTCGCCGAAGCCGTCGCCCAGGTCGACCGGCTGGAGTCGCTCGCCGCCCCCGGCCGCAAAGCCGAAGGCGTCGTCTGGCACGACCTCGACGGCAAGATCTTCCCTGAACTGGATGGCCGAGACGGCTTCAAGGCCGTCTCCAACTATTACCTCACCAAGAATGGCGGATGAGAGCACGATGACCGAAACTGGCGTATCAGCAACCCCTATCGGCAGCCGGGTCTTTGACCATCAGGTCGAAGTCGCCGAATCTTGGTCGATCGACGTTCGGGACACCGTGCCGTCCTTGCCGGAGGTGGCGATGCGAGCCAGCTACTCCTCCGCCTACGCCACCGGCCCGGTGCTGGACATCCTGGTTCGCAGAACCACTGTCGGTCGCCGCACACGGATCAGTGTCACGTTGCTCGGTGACGACCAGGAAGATGCGCGCGACCGGCCTTCAGTCGAGTTCAGCAGCGGGTCGAGCCGTCGAGTGACCGGGTTGCCTGCCGCCTTTCTCCAGATCATCGCCGAGCAGACCGGTGTCTCATGGTGAGCAACGCTGAGACCACGACGGACCCAGCGGACGCTCTTTCTCAGAGTCGCTGCCCGCGTCCCTGGAAGATCCGCTACGACTCCCGCGAGCTGGCCGACATAGGGGCGGCTGAGTCGGCTGACAAGTTTGACGAGAGGTTCTGGCCGTATCGGTGCCGGTGTGGCGTCTGGCACCTGTCCACCCGCCGTCGTGGATCGAAGGGAACTCGAAGCCCAGAGGGTAGACGGCGCCAGAAGCTGCGTCGTCGCGCCGCTTTGGAGATGGCTCAAGCAGCGGTGGACGCCGAAGGCGCTGGCAGACCCACCGACGATCCGCGCGACTTCCCGATGGCCGACGAGTGAGCTACGTCGACCTACTCATCCGACATCGGTCGCTGGCCGGCCAGGCGGAAGACGTCGCCCGTGAGTTGGCTGCGATCGACCGGCGCCTGCGTGACCTGCTGGCTGTCTACCTGGCGCAGTGCGCACCGGAGCGCCGCAAAGCTGCCACCTGGCGCTGGGAGGTTCGCCACGTCGACGAGCACGGCGTCCTGTTCGGCAACGACAGCTTCTCCTACGGCGTCGACACCCCTGGGCCCCGGGAGCTGTTGGTGCCGATGGCCTGGATAAAGACTTGGGCTCCAGATTCATCGGGCCTGCCGGTGGACGACACCGGCGCACCGGCCCATGTCGTCACTACCGGCCCTCCTGCCAATCAGCAGCAGCCCACTACGGAAATGGAAGCAGCATCATGAGCATTCAGGACGCACCGCAGCAGTCAGCCGCGGTGGTATTCGACGTGGCTGGCTACGCCACCGCACGAGCGGAACTGGTTCAGCGCCTGGAGGCGATGGATGCCCCGGCCTACGAGGTGCTGTCCGCCTTTCGTTCCGCACATCCAGAGCTGGTGCCGTGCGGCGAACTCACTTGGCAGGGCCAACCGTTCTGGACGGTCAGCGACGCCGACGACCACGGAATCACCTTCTCGCACGACTGCACCGACCACGGGTACGACCTGTTCTGCACCGAGTCGGTCACCGTGCCGACCGGATGGATCCTGAACCCGAGGGCGTGGGACGCCGCCCAGCAAGCCGCGACCGAGCGCAAGGCGGCCTCAGATGAGGCCGCGAGACTCGCCACTCGCCGTTCCCGGTACGAGGCGCTGCGCACTGAATTCGAACCGAAGAGCCGTTGATCAGCAGGGTCGTGTCTGGTGGTCGAGATCGGCCGGGTAACGGCCAGTAATGCGAGACACATCGGACAGCACGGTGTGACATACTTGGTGCATGATGACGAAACCGACCACCAACGCCCTGGCCAAGTTGCTGGACGAAACGCGAAACGCCACCGGTATGTCCGATCCCGACGTGGCTCGTCGCGCCCAGAAGGCCGGCCACACGCTCACCAAGTCAAACCTTTCCCGCATACGACTGACACCCATCAAACAAATCGTTCCCGACCTGATCTATGCCATGGCTGCAGGTCTGTCGCTGCCGCCGCACACCGTGCTGCGTGCCGCGCTGGAAACTGTGGGTCTGCCCGCCGGAGAAGCGTCGACATCACCAGAGTCCGCCACCCGAGCCGACCTGGGCCTTTCGGACGGGACGAAGCGGGCGATCCTCGCCATCCTCCGCGATGCGCGCAAAGAGGTCCCCGAGCCAGCCTGATGTCCGCCGCGTAGCGGCTCACTGTCCGTGGCGTCGCCATCAACCACCGACTAGCTGCTGTTCGCCGGTTCCACGCTGTCGTGCCTAGTGGTAGCTTTCCGAACATGCGTTCTAGTCGTCGTGGTCGGCCGTCTCGTTCCGACGAGGACATTCTGGCCAACGAGCAGAGCATGTCGCTGCTGTACGCTGTCGCCGACGGCCGGGTCGTTCGCGGGGACGGCGACGACACCGGGTTCCAGGCACCGTTCATGCTGGATGGCGAATCGGTACGCCTGGGCGTCATGATGCTGTCCCGCGAGGAGCTGGTGTGGGCACCGATCAGCGGTCCACCGCAGCTGGCACCTCGAGGTCAGGATCTGCTGGATCTGGCCGCCGGCGTCTTCTGAGCGATTGGTGCCAGTGCAGTGTCGGTGCGCTCCGGCAGGATGGCGGGCATGTGTGGCCGCTACGCCTCGACGCGTCCTGATGCCGAAATTGCTTCGCTGTACGGGGCGACGGTGGTCGGCGAGCCGCTGAGACCTTCCTGGAACGTGGCGCCCACACAGCGAGTGCGCGCGATCGTCGAGCACGCCCCGAAGGACGAGCCGGCCGGCCCGGCAGCTGCGGACGCTCAAATGGGGGCTCGTGCCGGGCTGGGCAAAGGATCCGAAGCTGGGCGCGAAGATGATCAACGCCCGGGTCGAGACCATTACCGTAAAGCCGAGTTTCAAGCGCGCCGCATCGGCCCGCAGGTGCCTGTTGCCCTCCGACGGCTACTACGAGTGGGAGCCGCGACCGGACGGCAAACAGCAGTACTTTCTGCACCTGGACGAGCAGGTGCTCTCAATGGCCGGGCTGTACGAGTTGTGGCGCGACCACGACAAGGCCGACGACGACCCGGACCGCTGGCTCTGGTCTGCGACCGTGATCACCAACCCGGCGCGGGATGCGGCGGGCGAGATTCACGACCGGTCACCACTGATCATTCCGGACGACATGATCACGGATTGGCTCGATCCGCGCATCACCGACCTGGAGCGGGTGCGCGAGATGGTCGCCGCAGTGCCACCGCCGGAGCTACAGCCCTACCCGGTCGGCAAAGCCGTCAACAGCGTCCGCAACAACGGACCGGAGCTGCTCACCTCGATCGCCGACTGAACCGAGCCGAAAACGCCGCCCGGGAAGGGCGGCGGGTGCGAGACTCCGCCGGTGACTTCGCCCGATGCCGTGCTCAGCCCGTCCTGCTGGTTCTGCCACGCGCCCCGATCGGCACAAGCTGCGTTCTGCCCACACTGCGGCCGGGCCTGGCTTGCTGGATGCGTCGCGGTGATGCGGGTCGGCAAGAGCTACGTGCTCGGCCGCCACTCCGACGGCGGCTTTGCGGTCTGGGATCAGACGGTTGCCCAGCCGGTCGAGCGTTACGGTCCAGGTGACTTCGGCCAAGCGAACCGCGAGCTCGACTTCGCCGAGAACATGCCGGCCGCCGCGCAGCAGCCGGCAGTAGCGACAGCCGCCCCGGCGGCGGCGCGCGGCTCTTCCGGACTGATCAGCCTGCTCGTGCTGGTGCTCGTGTTCGCCGGCATCTACCTGTACGTGCACGCGCACCGGTACACCGGCTGCACATTCGCTGCACCAGGCATCTTCGAGTGGCCCTCGTCCTGCCTGTAGGACAGTCGCGCTCCAGAGCCCGACCAGCTCGCGCTATCAGCGGTTGATGCTGCTCTGGCGCTGGGTGATGGCGATCAGTTCGTCGCGCATCGCCGGCGATCCGGCGCCAGCGATGACCCGCGCGATGGCACGGTCGTTGCGGGCTTCGATGCGGCGCTTCTTGATGTTGCTGATGATGCTGGACATGCCGGTGAATCCTTCGTCGTGTTGGTGCGGTGGTGCGCCTTGCCCTCTTCGGAACATTCGCGCTCATCCAGGCCGCCCAGGTCGGGTGGCCGGAGATCGTCGTGCGGTTCAAGCTTCATAGATAGGACGCGGCTACCCGGCGGGTAGTACGCCGATCGTCCGGTGATCCGGCTCACCCGCCGACGATTCGACGGCGTCGCGCCGCTATGCCGGCCTGGTCGGTCGCCCATCAGCTGCGGGCGTACTGATTGACGCCGCTTTCTGGGCGGCCGCCGCGTTACCGTGCCGGTCCGCACCGCACCGGTGACGACCTCCGACAGAGACAGGGCGCCAGAGCCATGAATTCGGTATCGACCACGCCCGTGCCGGTCTTTCCCAGTGGGCCGATCCTGCTGCCCTTTGCGGCGCTGGGCGTGCTGATGATCGTCGCGATGTGGAAGGTCTTCACTAAGGCCGGCAAGCCCGGGTGGTGGGCGATCATCCCGCTGGTCAACACATTCGTGCTGATCAAGATCGCAGGCAAGCCCGGCTGGTGGATGCCGCTGATACTCATTCCGATCGTGAACATCGTGATCTTCGTGCTGGTCTACAGCAGCCTTTCTGGAGCCTTCGGGCGCGGCGCCGGCTTCACCGTCGGCATCATCTTCCTGCCCTGGATCTTCGTGCCGATTCTAGGCTTCGGATCCTCCAGCTACCGGGGCTCCTACGGCGGACAGATCCAGCCCAGCTACTGATGATCCGCCCGGGGAAGACACCGGCGGCCGGTCCCATATCGGGTCTATGACGTCCAGCCGCGAAGTCCCGCCCGCCCCATCCATCGAGTTCACCAGAGCGCAGATGCTGCGCGCCATGCAAGCAAGGTTGGCCAGCAGCGGGCGTGAAGCTGCCACCCGTTTCCCGGCTGCCAAAATCCCGGTCGCAGAGCTGCTCAGCGGCTTTCGGATCGACGATGTGAGGTCGGTGGTTATGCAGGTAGCCACAGACCTCGGCTCGGCCATGCTGGCTGATCCGGACGCCATCCGGGGTGACGTGCAGGATCGCCTTGCCGCCGCTCTGTGGATGCCCGAAATGCTCGCTACAGCAATCGACCTGTTCCCGCTGCTCGGGCAAGGGGCGGTCGCGTCCTCATCGCAGACACTCGAGCTCTGGATCGCCAACGGCGGCTCCCCGGACTTCGATCCTGAGCTCCGCTCGTTGTGCCTGGCCGCGTGGATCCAGGTGTACAGCCACGCCAGCTCAGTCGCTACTACCCCGCCTGCTGCTACACCGGCCGCCCGGGGCAGTGGCGTTCGTCCGATGTTCCACTGGATCTACGGCATTCTTGCAGCCGCGCAGGGGGTGTTCGCGATTAACGATCTGACGCACGCGCGCAATTCCGACCTGTCCGCCTGGGCACTGATCACCGACGTCCTCGCCGGCCTGCTCATGGTCGGATTGTTCCGGGCAACGAAATCAGACGACATGGAGAGGCTCTCCGCATACAACTATCTGCTGTACCGGACCTGGATGGTCACTGCCGCAGGGGCCATTGTTATCTGCGTGCTTCGCGGACCAATCGACAAGGCTTTCTCGAACGTCGTCTGGCTTCTCATGCTCATCGTGATCACCTACATGGGCGACAACCGCGGCTCCGGTAAAGACGCAGCTACCAAGTTGCTCGGCGCGAAGTCGAAGGCGCTCCGCGACCGGCTCGTATCCAATCAGCGCGAAGCGAGGGCCACGGACTGACCCGCCCCCGCCCTGCGGCCCGCGCATATCCACCAGCATGAACAAACCGAACCCATCAGGCACCGGCCGCGACCCCAAGCGCGCAGCGAACGGCCAATTTGCACTGGACCCGCACCCGGAGGCCACCGTCGATCTGCCGCACACCGGCCCGACGGCTGAGGACGCCGCACAGCTTGCCGCGCTCTACCGTGACGCCCGGATTGCCTCCGAAGCCATGGCACGGTTCGAGCTCGGATCGGCCAAGATGCTCGCCCAGGGAGTGCTGCGGCAGTGGCCCGACGCCCGGTACCTCGAGCTGACCGAATCTGACCAGGGCACCGGCAGCCACTTCCCCGGCGCGGTGCTGGCCAGCTCCGACCCGGAGAACAAGCTGGCGGACCTCGAGGACGAAGAGATGGTCAACGGCGCGAACCCTGAAGACCTAGCGATGAACCTGCAGGCCGGCGGCGCGTGGGAGGAGCACACCATCGCTCACCCCCGGGACAGCGGCCGGGTCCTGCTTGATGTGAAGGCCGCCGCATCCATCGGTGAAGAGCCGGCGAAGATCAGCGCCGCGCAACAGGGTACGAACGAGATCGGCGCGGCCATGGCGCCTGGCTGGTCTGCGGCTGCTTGGAACGAGACCACGGTGCACCTGCACGACAGCGAGCAGGACTTCTCCATCGAGCCGGAAGACGGCGGGACGTCGTACCTGCTGAGTGTCGACGGAAGTGATCAACAGGAGCGCTATTCCTCCTGGGTGGCTGCGGCGCACGGCGCAGGCGCCGGCTCACCGGACGGGGTCGACCAGAGCGCCATCATCAAGCCGCGGTATCGCCATGTGGATCCGGCAACCGGCCGAGAGGTCAACCTACTGACGACGACGAAGGCCAGCTCGGGTCGCGGCTCCCACACTCCGGTCACCGGCTGGTACTACGCCGATGATGACGAGCCGATGGCTGGCAGCAAGCCCTGGACCGGCTCGCCCAACGAGGGGCAGCTGGACCTGGCTGTCCGTCGGGTTACCAACGGTTCCGAGCTGCAGGCACAGGCCCAGCACGGCGAATCACTGAGCGAATCAGACTCGCACGACGTGATCCTGTGAGCACCGCCGCCAGACCCGGTGCCCACGCATATTCCGCGGTATGAGCAACTCCAACCCAGTCCGCGTCTCCGCTGGCACACCCGACGGCGGCCGCTTCGCGCCCAGCAGCCGATCTGAATCTCCTGTCGACCTACCGGACGTGGACCAACCCATCGAGCCAGTGACAGACGAGCCGGCTGCCATCGAAGCGGTTCCGAGCCGTACTGCTCCCGGCGTCGGGTGCACCAACATGGTCGACTACGAGGAAGAAGATCCCGGCATCACGTGCGGGGATGAAGGCTTGATCTGCGAAGACTGCACCGAAGCCGAATATGCCGAACGGCGTGCCGAGTACGAGCATGGCTCTCGCATGCCCCAGGCGCCGAGCCGTGACGACTGGAACGAGGCTTACTCCGACAACCCGGCCAAGCGCGCGGCCTACGGCAGCTTCTTCGGATGAGAGCCGGACGCGGGTTCCCGCGCATATTAAAATCATGAGCAACCCGAACCTTTCCCGCGTCTCCGCCGGCACCCCTGACGGCGGACGATTTGCGCCCTCCGGCCGTTCCGAGGCCGCCATTGATCTGCCTCCAGCTGGCGGCCTGACGTCCGTGCAGCGCACCGCATTGCAGGCGCAGCGGGCAACGCTGCGCGAGGAGGCCGCACAGGCGCAGGCTCGGGCCGATGCGGTCGAGATGCAGCTGCTCGCCGACGATCTGGTCACCGCGCATCCTGACGCCACCCACGTCTACGTTCTCGCGCAGTACCAGGGCGCCGCAGAGGTACAGCTCTACGGCGGCGAGTACGGAGAAACGACCGTGCTGGGCCGCGTGCGCCCCGGTGAGAAGGCAGCGTCGGACGATGATCTGGCTGGCCGCTTGGCGCAGCTCGCCGAGCGGGAAAACTCGACGTTCCGCAAGATGCTCCGCGCGTCCGACGTCCACTCCCAGGGCGTACCGATCGCTGACCTGGCCGCGGCCGACAAGGCCCGGATGGCCGCGGAATCCGAGCGGCTTGGCCAACACGATCGAATGAACGAGCAGCAGGTCGGCGAGGTGGTGCTGCGCTGCGTGCCGGATGCGGTGTCCTGGAAGGTCGGAACCGAGGAATTCGAGAACGGCTACTTCTACACACCTTCGGACCTGTGGGCGAAAAAGGCAGACGGCACCGAGGAGCTGGTCGACAGCTGGGATATCCCCGGCCCGGACGGCGACGAAGCCCGTCAGCAGCTAGAGGACGCGCTCGCCGAGATGGGTGACCGCGACGGCCCGCTGGGCGAGCGCGCCTCGCACGAATCTGACATCAAGCAGGCAGGCGCAACCCGATGACCACCGCCCGAATCTCAGCCGGAGTACCCACCGGCGGACAGTTCGCTGCCACCGGCCACGCCGAATCCGACATCATCCTGGATGAGTCGTCGACCCGGCCCGGCATGCGGAGATGACCTGACACCAAAATGAGCACCTTCAATCCCGGCTGGATGCCGCCGGTCGTCCCGCCGCCGTTGCCGGCGGCAAAGCGGCCCGTGCTGATCTCAGCGGTTCTGACCGTGGTGCAGGGCGCCGCCGGTATCGTTCCGTCTGGCATGTTCATCCAGATGCTGGCCGGCGAGCCGAGCGACGAGATGCACATGAAGCTGTTCGCCGCCCTGTCGATGCTGCTGCTGGTTGTAACTCTGGGGATTGGCGTCGCCGGGCTCAAGAAGGGCGCGTTCGCCTTGGTGCAGGCGGCGCTGATCGCCAACATCGCCTGCTCGGTGGCCTGGTTGTTGTTCTACGCACTGCCCTACCTGAACGGCGGCTTGGACGGCTCGAATGGGCTCTCCGGGATCGGAGCTCTGTTCGCCGCGTTCCTGGGTGTCCCGGCCGCGCTCTATGCGGTGCTGCCGATCATCGGGCTGTGCCAGGTCCCGTCCGACCGCCGAAAGCTCGCGGGAGCCGGCCAGCAGTTCCCGCCGCACCCCGGCCAGCAGCGGTAGGGCTGCCCGCGCATATCCACGGTTATGAGCAACCCGAATCCTGTCCGCATTTCCGCAGGCCTCCCTACCGGAGGTCAGTTCGCCGCCGACCCGCACGCCGAGGCCGAAGAGGAACTCGACGGGTCGATCAGCGCGGTTCCGCTGGCCGAGTTGGCCATTCCGATGGGCACCGCACTACAGATCGACGACTACGACTCCGGCTCCAATGTCTTCAGCGGTATCGAGGTGACTCCGTCGCGCGACCAACCCGGATTCGACGTCGTCGGCATGGTGCCCATGGATTTCCGCGAGGGCCTGTGCGCTGGGATGTCCGAGGAGGACTCTGACAGGTATCTCAACGCGCATTCCACCCAGATCGAGGCGTTCCTGGCCGAGCACTACGACGCCGGACTGGAAGGCGGCGACTCCTGGGACGAGCAGTCGGCGACGTTCACCGCACAACTGCCGGTGGAAGCCCGCACCGATCAGCTGCTGGAGTCGCTGGAGGTCAGTACCAAAGCGGTCGACCTGCACAACGCCACCAACGGCGCCCAGCTGCACGGCTTCTACGGCGAGCTTCGTGCGCACCTGGACGACCGGGACAGGATCGGCCGCGACACCGCTAGCGTCGCCGACCGGCTCGGCGTCGCCCCCGGCGAAAAGATCAGCAGCCGGCACCCCGACTTCACCCAAATCGCCGGAACCTCCTGGGTCGTCCAGGGCTCAGAGGATTACGACGACACCCTTGAACATTCCGTCGGCGTCTACCACCACCTGCCCTCCGGCCGGTTGGTCGCCGCGGAGACCACCGGCAGCATCTCGGATTACAACTCCGACGGAGCGGGCGATCCGCACGGCTCGGACCTGTACGAGATCACCTCCACCGATCAGCTCGCCAAGTTCCGCAGCAACGATCGCGCCCTTGTCGGCCAGCATCTGGCCGAGGTGCCGGTCGTCGACGACGCCGATCACCTGACAGTCGCGCGTGTCGAGCAGCGCATCACGGCCGGACTGCCCCGCGGTGTGAAGGTGTCTCCTGGCGGAGTCAGGTTCACCCCCGGCAGCTTCGGCCGCGAAGTGCCCGGCGCACGCGGGCCGGCGGCTGCCGACGTGCAACTGTCGGTGTACCTGGAGAACGGTTCGGTTGCCTACTCCACCTTCATCGAAGGCGGAGTAGTGAAGATTGCTCGCCGCAACGCTTTCGGCGCCTTCACCCTCGGTGAGACCGTCCTGTCCGACGGCACCCCGGCCGGTGTAGGGCGGGCCGTCACCGAGGCGCTGGCCCAGTCCGACCGCAAGGAGCAGCAGCGCGCCGCGCTGGTCGGCGGCCTCCGCAGCCGGCTGCCCGTCAGCTACGAGCCGCCCTTCCACGAGGAGTACGACGGAAGTTTCGGCATGGTCGTAGCCGTCCCCCGGCGTGGTACACCCGGGCAGTCCTCCGCGCCGCGCACCTTCGGGGTCCAGGTCACCGCCGAAGGCCAGGTCACGGTGGCGAAGAAGTCGCTGGTCGACGGGGCCGCACCACTGGATACCCGGATTTCGCAGATGCCGGCTGGCTCGAACTTCACGGCGGCTACCGACCACATTGTCTCTGCGATAAACGATATGAAAGCCTGAACGGACTCATGACTCAACCGCGAGCAGGGATTGGACGACCCGACGGTGGTCGCTGGTTGGGTACGGTTCAGGCCGACTCCGGCATCCAGCTAGCGGACCCACCGGACGGACCCGGATCTGTGCACTGCGGGAACTGCGGGCAGTTCCGGGCCCGCGCCGCCGCCCACCGCTGCCCGGCGCCGAACCTGGTGCCACTGACTGCCGCCGCGAGACAGGTGCTGGACGCCTGCCGGGCCACCGGCCGCCCGGTCATCGTTGGCGGCAGCGTCCGCGACGCGTTGCTGGCCGCCCACGCCGGTCGGGTCGTGCACCCGAAGGACGTCGACATCGAGGTCTACGGCGCCGACGTAGCCGACCTGACTGCGGCGCTTGGCCGGGTCGGCACCGTCAACGAGGTCGGCGTCAGCTTCGGGGTGCTTACCGTTCGCTGCGGCGACGAGGACTTCGACGTCTCGCTCCCCCGCGTCGACTCCAAGGTCGGCGACGGGCACCGCGGTTTCGACGTCCGTGTCGACCACGGATTGGACGAGGTGGACGCCTTCGGCCGGCGAGACTTCACCGTCAACGCGATGGGCTGGGATCCGACCACCGGCGAGCTGATAGACCCGTACGCGGGGCTGGCTGATTTGGAGGCCGGGGTGCTGCGGCACACCACCGACGCCTTCGATGAGGACCCGCTGAGAGTGCTGCGTGCAGTTCAATTCGCCGGCCGATTCGGCTTCGAGCTCGCGCCGGAGACGACCGAGAAGTGCCGAGCACTGGCGGACGCCTTCGCCGAATTGCCATCGGACCGCGTGTGGGGTGAATGGTCAAAGATCGCCACCAAGGCCCGGTGGCCCTCCCGGTCCCTGCAGGCGCTGCACGACACCGGCTGGGAGCAGCACTTCCCGGAGTTGGCCGCCGTCCGCGACGTTCCGCAGAGCCCGAAGTGGCATCCGGAGGGTCCGGTGCACGTCCACCTGGGGCTGGCGGCCGACGCTGCGGCCGAGGCCGCCGAGGAGCGCGGGCTGGACGAGGAGCAGCGGACGATCGCGGTGCTCGGTTCGATGCTGCACGACCTGGGCAAGGCGACGCACACCCAGCATGAGGAAGACGGCCGGATCAGCTCCCACGGGCACGCCGAAGCCGGGGAAGCCCCGGTGCGGTCCTTCCTGAAGCGCGTGGGCGCACCGGAGCGGTTCGCCGCGATGATCGCGCCGATCGTTCGGGAGCACATGTGCGTGGCCGGCATCGAGCAGCCGAGCGTGCCAGCGGTGCGCCGCCTGGCTCGCCGACTCGCTGGTCCGGGCGGTCACGGACCGACGCTGACACAGTGGGCCGCAGTGGTCGCCGCCGACCATGCCGCCCGCGGGCCAGCCAGCCATTCCTCCCCCGCCGACGCGTGGTTGAAGCTGGCGTCGGATCTGCACGAGGTGGACCGGCCGCGGCCGGGCCTGCTGACCGGCGCGCATCTAATCGCCGCCGGAATGCGGCCCGGGCCGGAGTTCAAACCGGTGCTGGCGGCCGCACTGGAGGCGCAGGACAACGGCGAGTTCGACGACGAGGCCGGGGCCGCCGCCTGGTTCGCGGTGGCCAGCGCCTCGGACTGAACTGCCGACCGCGTTGGGCCGGACGGAGATTTCGGCTCCCCGCGGAAGACACCGCGGCGCCCGCGCATATCAACAGGGTGACCTGCGCTCACGGTTCGACGCCGACGAGCGTGCTCTCCCCGACCGAGTCACCAAAAGGAAGTGGTGCGCCTATCGCCGACCAGCACGAATCGCTGCGCACCGACGTGCGGGCGAACGAAGGCGCCGGCCTGCCGCCGCGCCACCAGCATTGGAGTCTGTCTTGAAGTTGTCTACCGCACTGCGCAGAACCGTCCTGGGAGCTGTGGCCATCGCCACCGTCACCCTGGGCCTCGGCCTCACCCAGGGGGCCGCCAGCGCAGCCCCGATCACCCAATCAGCTTCGCTGAACACTAGCGTCGCCTTCCAGACCCCGCGGCTGACCATGATGGTCGCCGCAGCCATCCACCAGACCAAGCTGGGCGTCATGTACGCCTCCGGAGGCGGCCACAACGGCAGCCCGGCGCCCCTGGGCAGCAACGTCGACTGCTCCGGTTTCGTCCGCGAAATGTACGGCTACGCCTTCCACACCGACATCGGCAACGGCAGCGGCGACGACATAATCCGTCTCTCCGGCGAGTTCACCAAAACCTCGCACCCGGTGCCCGGCGACGTCGCACTGTTCGACAACGGCGGCCAGGCGCCGGCCTACCACGCCGGCATCTACATCGGCATGATCAACGGCTATCCCGCCGCGGCAGCCGCCTCCCAGGACGGCACACCGATCCTGATCCAGCAGTGGTACAACCGCTACTGGTCCGGCGACCTGATGGGCTACTGGCACTACAACGGCGCCACCGCAGCCGATTCCGGCCCACTTGTCCAGCCCAAGATGACCGGCTCGTTCGACTCGGCGTCAGGAACACCGGGCGGCTTGCGGGTAGCAGGCTGGGCGGTCGATCCGCAACGTAAGGCCAGTGCCTCCGCTGTCGCAGTCAACGTCGACGGCATGCTGACGGCCAACCTGACCACCAGCACCGTCCGGGCCGATGTGAACAGTGCCTCCGGTGCATCGGGCAGCCACGGGTTCAACGCCGGCATCGCCACCCCGGCTGGTCGCCACACCGTCTGCGTGACGGCGCTGCCAGCCGGAACCTCCAGCGCAGCGGTCAGCCTCGGCTGCAAGGTCGTCCTCGTTCCGCGCCCGACCACCGGCAGCTATGACTCGGCCACCGGCGGAAAGCGCATGCTGCGCGTCGGCGGCTGGGCTGTTGATCCGAGCACCAGCGGTGCCAGCAACACAGTGATCGTCACCGTCGACGGCCGGGGCTACGCCACCCTCGCCGGCATCGCCCGGTCCGACGTGGACCGTGCGCTGCGCATCGGTGGAAACCACGGCTTCGCCTTGCCGATCGCCGCCGCGGCGGGCCGCCACACCGTTTGCGTCGCCTCGACGCCGACATCGGCTGTGTCCTACCAAACCAGCCTGGGCTGCAAGACAGTGACCGTCACCGCCTGATCCTTGTCGGCACGAACCGGGCGGTGGCCCTCCTTCGCGGGGCCACCGCCTTTCGCGTGGCACCAAACCTGGCCCCGCCGGATAGGTACCTATCGGCCGCCAGAACAAGGCCCTACCGCCCACCCACGAAAGGCGTCACCCGTGAGCATCGACGAGACAACGGATCCGACTTCGATCCCCGGCCTGGATTTCGTGGCCATCGACTTCGAGACCGCCAACCGCCATCGCGGCTCGGTGTGCTCGGTCGGTCTCATCCGGGTACGCGACGGCCTCATCGTCAAGGAGCGGCACTGGCTGATGCGTCCGCCGCTCACCCTGGGCGGTGGCCAGTTCGAGGCGCGCAACATCACCGTGCACGGCATCACCTATCCAATGGTCGCGCAGAAGCCGACATTCGCCCAGTGGCACCCTCATCTGGTGACGGGCCTGGCCCAGGATCTGCTGGTGGCGCACAATGCCGCATTCGATTCCGACGCGCTGCGCAAGGCCTCGGCCGCGGTCAGCCTGCAGAGTCCGCCGAACCCGTGGCTGTGCACGCTGACGACCAGCCGCTCCGAGCTTCCCAGCCTGCCTGGCTACAAACTGCCGGAAGTCACCGCCGCCCTGGGGCTGCCGCCGTTCGACCATCACGACGCGCTGGCCGACGCGCGCGCCTGCGCCCGAGTGCTGATCGCCCTGGTCGCCCGCGACCAGGACCTGCTTGCCCGGTTGCCGTTCCCGGAACGCCAGCACGCCGTGGCGTCCTGATGCTGCCCGATCACCACTTCCCGGAACTGTTTGCCGAGGGTGTCCAGCGCTGCCGAGCCCTGTTCAGCCAGGACCTCGCGCCAACAGTAACGCCCCCATTATTGTCCGAATTGGTTCCAGGAGAACGCATTTCGACCACCATACCGTGGAAGACAGCGGCATCCCGACCCATATTGCAGGTATGAGCAACCACACCGAACAGCCCCTGCAGATGCTTCACGTGACCGCCGACGGGATCGCCACCGCGATGACCGTTCCGGCCCAAGGCGCCGAGAACCTGCGCGGGCTGGTCGGTGGACTGATCGAGGGCATCACTGTCTGCGGCGAGCTGTCGTTCTACGGCTGCCGCACCGCGCCGCTGGACAGGGAGCCCAACCCGTTCGTCTTCGACATCGTTTCCCAGTTCGGCGAACCAAACCGGATGGTGTTCGGAGACGTCGTCTTCTTCGCCGGCACCGACAGCCGGGGCAACGAGCGATCGCTGTCCGACGCGCTGGTAGCCGTGCTGATCGAACTGGTGCAAGGCGCAACGGGACGGCCCGAGTCGATGGCGGAAATCATCGAGCTGAGCAACGACCTGCGGGAACTTGCACTCGCCGTCTGAGCACGGGGAGCCGACAACGAAATGGCCGGCGCTGACCCCACCAGCGGTGCCGGTAGGGCCAGCGGCTAGCAGAGCGGTCAGAGACCGCTGATCCGGTCGTCCCGATCGGTGACGGCCTGCCGGCCGTAGGCGTCGGTGGTGATAGCCGTGCTGCGGTTACGACGGGTGCGCGGCCCGAAGATGGCCACGGACAGGACCAGCACGAGGACCCCGCCGGCCATCACGATGTAGCCGATGGTCGTCAGATCAACGCCCGACATGTGCGCCTTTACGCCGAACGACAAGATCGCTCCGACGACGATGAGAAAGACACCGAGTCCAATACCCATTACTGGCTCCCTGATTGCAACTGCTGACCGCACGGTGCGGTTCTGCACGGTGAACAATCGCCAACGGCGGCTGGTTCGGCTCTTGCCCGTAGGTGATTCGTTGCGGAACGCCCGGACGTGCGGCCAGGCGGTTAAGAAGTTCGCTGCAACGTCCGGCGCGCAATCTTGCGGCGATGCGCCCGAACGAGCAGCCACGCCGTCACGGCTATGACCAGCAGCCCCAGATCAGTGACACAACCAGTTCGCCGGCGGGCATCGGGATGTTGTTGGTCGCCTGCTCACCGGAAGAGTCCACCGTGGACATGGGCATGAGTAGCGCGGAGCCGCATCCCGCGGTAAGGGTTGCGCGCCTGCCGGTCAGCTCCAGGTGGCCTTGCGGTCGTTGGCGATCGCCCACTGCGCCAGCTCGTGCAGTTCGCCGAGGCGGGTCTGGATGTAGCCGACGCGGCGACCGCAGGCGACCTGGGTCATGCCGCCCTCGGTGCGCGGCAGGCCCGCGCATATCTCTGGGTATGAGCAACCTCCTCGTCCGCGACCCGCTGGGCAAGTTCGCCCCGCAGCATCTGCACGACGCTGGAACCGACGTCCTGGGCGCCGAACCCGGCACCTCGGAGATGGCCGACACCCCCAGCCTGCAAGCGAAGCAGGACGCCGACCTGGCAGCGGTCAAGCGCGTCGCGGGCGCCATCCGTTCGCAGTGGCCTGACTCCGAGCACGCCTTCGCCCGCATCGAAGACGACGGCAGCATCACCATGACCCATGTCTTGGACGCCTTCGAGGGACTGCACGCCGACGAGCAGGACCTTCGCACCCGACTCGGCGACGGCACCGACGTGCACGCCGAGCTGGCCGGCGTCGGCGCCACCGGCGACTGGACGACCAACACCGCCAAACGGATGCTGCACGGCGGCCCGCCGAACCAGAAGACGCTCCGGATCGACCTATACGAGGCGGCCGCGCTGCGCACCGCACCCGAGCAACGCCTGGACCTGGCCCGCGACGATGTCAGCGACCAGGTGCTGGCGCAGTACCCCGACGCCGACAGCTGGGAAGCCGACTTCGAATGGAACCCGGCCGACGAACGCTTCACCGTCGCCGACGAAATCTATGTGAGCGCCGGCAATCGGTACGGCCGGATCAACCTTCGCGGCCAGGACCCGGCACTGCTGGGCGAGTTGACCGAGGCCGCTCACGGCGCGCTCACCGACATCGACGAGGACACCCGCTACTGCGCGCAGATTCCGGGGCCGTACCTGACCGCCGGCGACCACCTGCCCTTCTAACCGGTCGCTGCGGCGACGGCGCAGCGCCCACAGTGTCCGGGAGGACAGCCGCCGACCCGCGCATATCAATAACATCGGCCCGGCACAGGCCCTCTCGATATGAGGCCCGCGATGACCACCAGCACCCGCCCCAACCGGAACGACGACGGCACCTTCGCCAGCGGCGCGCACACCGAAGCAGATCTCGAGCTGGGCGGCGACGACTTCTCTGCGGCGCCCGAGCCGTTTCGCCTCGGTGGCCTGACCGCCGACGAGCACCGTGCCTGGGGCCGCCGGTCCCGACAGAGCTCCATCGACTCCTTCTACCGCAGTGACACCGACGGCTTCGCCACTCAGGCGGCCGGCGACCTGATGTCGTCGCAGCACGCCCGGCAGGCCGAAATCTGCGACGACGGCGACATGATCGAGGTCCGGGCGCTGTTCGACGCCGACGGCAACATGGTGCCGGCGAAGCGCCCGCAGACCCGGTACGGCATGGCTTGGGTGTGCTGGAGTCATACGACCCGAGCAGCGACATCAAGTCCTGGTTCAACGAGTCCGAGGCGGAGAACGACAAGCGACGGATCGCCACCAACGCCAAGAAAGGCTTCTACGTCGGCGTCGTCAAGGCGCCAGGCAACGCCCGGATCGGTGGCGGTGGAACAGGAATGGACGGAATGGCATCCTGCTACGTGCAGACCTACCGCACCGACGGCGGCTTTAACCGCGACGTGGAGATCGTAGACGACGGAGTGCAGGCCGCCGATCCGTCCTGAGTCCATCGCGGCGGCGGCCCACGCATATCAATAGCATGAGCACCCCTTCCCCAATCCGTGTCCAATCCGGCGTTCCCAATGGCGGCCAGTTCGCCCCCTCATCCCGCGGTGAAGCAGACGTGTCGCTGCCACCGGCCGGCGAACCTGCACCCACAGACCCGATAGCGCTGATTGCCTTCCACGACCGGCAACGTGCTGGCGAACAGGCCGAGCTCGACGCATTGTGGAACGCGGGAGGGGAGTACGACGAATACGACTCGGTCAAAGACGGCGCCGCCCAGATGGAGCTGCAGCGATACGCCCAGCTGGCCGCCGCGGTCAGCAATGCGCCAGCCCCGGCACCGGTTGTGGTGACCCAGGTGATCGGCACCGAGCAGGCCATCAAGGACCGCAACGCCCTCGACGTGATTGCCTGCACCCTCGGTCAAAGTAGCGAATGGGATGTCGGCTACGTGGGGGCCATCGCTGACACCATCGGCCGGACCGGCCGCCCCCACCCAGGCAAGCCCGCGCTGACCGACAAAGAGGTGGCCGCCATCGAAGCCGACGACGAAGTAGACATCGACGATGCCTATGCCGAGGCGTACCGGGCGAAGCTGCTCGGCAGCCGCGATCCCGGGCCGGCGAAGATCAAATTCGATGGAGCCGAAACGCGCATCACCGGCAGCTTCGGTGAAGTCATCATCAGCGAGCGCGACGGGGAGCCTGGAACCATCGTCATGGTCGACAGCAGTGCCGCCACCGACGGTCAGCCGCTCGTGGTGATGATCAACGACGACGTCCACGAGATCGCCCCCGAAATCGGCCCCAGCGCAGAGGCCACCGACCCGACCGCCGAGTACGAGTCCGCCACCCAGGCGTACGCCTCCCTGATGGACCGCCCCGATTACGACCCGGCCACCGAGGTAGAGCGTGCCCGAGCTGGGGACCGCTACCGAACGGCGCTCGCCGCCGCCCGAGCAGCAGAAGCCGAGAAGGGAAACTCATGACCGCCAACAACGGCACCGGGTTCAACCCGAACCGTAACGACGATGGAACTTTCGCCAACGGCCAGGTACAGGCCGAATCCACCGAAGCCCTGACCGGTGATGAGGTTGTTCCCACCGACCTCGTCGAGCTGGTGGACTATCTCGAAGCCCAGGCGGCCTCCGAACGAGCGGGCGTCGAAGCCGAGCTGCAGGAGATTGAGGACACCGGCAGCTCCGATGGCCGCGATCACGAACGCATCGTCAGTTGGTTGGCCTCTCGCGATGATGACCGATACAGGCTGCTGGTCGGCGCGATCCGCAGCCAGGACGCTCTCCCGACCACACCGCCCACCTCCCCGCTAGACCAGTCCCCGATGGGTGTCGAAGGTCTCGACGAGCAGATCGACGCGGCGTACTACGAGATGTGGGATGCGAGCAGAAGGGCTCAGACCCTGACCGCCAGGTCGATGGCACGGCAGTTGCTCGCCGCACTGCCAGACGCCGCCTACCTGGACATCGAGCAGGACGACGAGAACCGCGGCCACATGCGACCGGTGTCGGTCCGCAACGCAGCCGGCGAGAAGATTGTCGAGGACGCCGTCGATTGGGAGTCCGAGGAGCCGGGCCGCCCAGATTTGAGCTACATCACCTCCCAGCTGGACGACGACTCCGAATCGTGGAATCAGTTCTGCGTAGACGTGCCGGGCGACGACCCCTTCCGCGACCCGCCTTTCCGGATCGATCTGCGCGCGGCCAGCAAGGCCGGCGAATAGCAGCCAGCAGGCGGACGAGAAATCTCGCCCGCCGCTGCCGCTGCACTACTACTTGTCGCAGGCAATACCGTCGTTATCGCGGTCCAGGCCACTGCGGTAGCCGGGCTGGTTGGACATGAGTGGCGCTGCACCGGCGGACCGCACCTCGTCGCAGTTCTTGTAGTGGACCTCTGACGCAGTGGTCGGCTCCACGGGGACAGCCGATGTGGCGGGCGCGGCTGGCCGATGAGTCAAGGGCGACGGCCTCGGGACGCTCCTGGTAGTGGCGACCGGAGGCTTCGCGGTGGTGCGCTCGACCGTTGTCGCCGGGGCGATAGGTGCTGCCTTGGTAGTAGGTGCTGCCTTGGTAGTCGTGACAGCTGCCGATGTCGTATTGGCGTCCTTCGGCCTGGCAAACGTCGTCGTGGCATCAACCGATTGGGTCTTGACGGACGTGGTTGTGCGTACCAGCGGCGCGACAGCCTTCTGGCAAGTGTTGGGTTCAACGAGCTTGACCACGGATAGGACTATCTCGTCGGCACCGAGCGCTGCGCCCGATGCGGGTACCTGCGATGTGACGATCCAATCCGAGTCCACTACCTGATGCCGACCCTTGCCGGTCGCGTCCTTGGTGGTGAAGTGTTTGGCGCCGACCGTCTGGAGCCGGTTCTGGGCGGACTGCAAATCCATGCAGACCAAATTGGGCATCACGACCGAATTGGCGCCCGGTGCGGAGTTGCTGGTAACAGTATTGGAAACCAGGTCCTCGTCGCTCGAGGCCGGCGAACTCGTCGGACCTGCAGTGGCTCCCGAACTACAGCCGGCGAGGGCGATTCCCAGCGAAGCAGTACCGATCAGCAAGACTCCCAACTTCGTCCTACGAGTTCCGGAGACGCTTCTCTGGCGGCAATCTGCTGCAAGCAATTCGGGTTCCTAATCAGTTGGGCTGAAGGCTGTCTGGACGATTATCGTCAGCGGACACCCATATCTGGGCTGAACCTCGTCCTCGTTCGGAGGCTGACGGGGAACCGAAGCCGCCGGCCGACCCGGGCCGTGGAAGACGTCGGAACACCGTGCATATCCAGGGTAGAGCCGAAAGCAGCCTGGCGATCGGCCCCAACATCCCGCCGTCACTCCCAACGGATCGGAACCCGAATGTCGGATCAGCGAACTGTCATCATCGACACCAGCGTCCTGCTGGCTCATGGGAGGCAGCCGCTGTTCGGCTTTCCCGGTGCCCGGGTCGTACTGCCCCTGGTGGTCCTGGAGGAACTCGAGTCCAAGCGGAACGATCCAGAGCTGGGCCTGACCGCCCGCTCCGCGCTGCGAGCACTGGAGGAACTGCGTACCGAGCCGAACGCCAACCTGCGCAAAGGCGTCGAGGTCGACGACGAGGGCGGCACCGTCCGCATCGAGACCAATCACGTCAGCACCGCGGCACTGCCGGATGCGATGCGCGACAATCCTTCTCACGACACCCGTATCCTCGCCGTCGCGAACGCGCTGAAGACCGAAGGCCTCGACGTCACGGTGTACTCCAAGGATCTGCCGATGCGGATCAAGGCCGACGGCGTGCTGGGCATCCCGGCGCAGGACTATGTCGCTGAAGGCCCGACCAGCACCGGATACACCGGCATCGAACGCATCGAAGTGCCGCAGGAGCTGATCGACCGGCTGCACAAGGACAAGACCGTCCGGAACCCTGGAATCACCGGCGTCCCGGACAACACCGCGCTGGTGCTTTCCAACGGCAACCCCAGCAGCTCCACCATGGCCATCCTGGATCGCAACGGTGCTCGCCTCTCTCTCATCCCGCAGGGCCTAGATGCCTGGGGAGTGTCCGGGAAGTCTCTGGAGCAGCGGGTGGCACTGGCGCACCTGCTCAACGAGGACATCCGTCTGGTGTCCCTCGGCGGTCCCGCCGGCACCGGCAAGACGCTGCTGAGCCTGGCCGCGGCGATTGAGCTCGCGCTGGCGCAGAACAAGTACAAGAAGATCCTGGTGTTCCGCCCGCTGTACGCCGTCGGCGGCCAGGAACTGGGCTTCCTGCCGGGTTCCGAGGCCGAGAAGATGGACCCGTGGGCCGGGGCGATCTACGACGCTCTGGAGTCGATGGGCAGTACCGAATCGGTCAACGAGCTCAAGGCCCGCGACATGCTGAAAATCCTTCCGCTCACGCACATCCGAGGGCGCACGTTGACAGATTCGTTTGTCATCGTCGACGAGGCGCAGTCTCTGGAGGTATCGGTGATCCTCACCGCTCTCACCCGCATCGGGTCCGGTTCCAAAGTCGTCCTGTGCTGGGATGTGGCGCAGCGGGACAACCTGCGGGTCGGTCGGCACGACGGTGTCCACGCCGTCGTGGAGAAGCTGCACGGCCAGGAGCTGTTCGCTCACGTCACGCTCACGAAGTCGGAGCGTTCCCCCGTCGCCTCCATGGTCGCCAGCTTGCTCGACGAGCTCGTCGCCTGAGCCATCACAACGGTAGGTGTGCTCGCCGCCCACGCATATCCCGGGGTATGAGCACACCTGCCGTTGTCCGCGTCACTGCTGGAACTCCCGAAGGTGGTCGGTTCGCGTCCGCCAACCGCCCCGAAGCTGACGTCAGCCTGCCGGCGCCGGCTGCTCAACTGCCGGCGTGGGAGGACCTGGAAGCGCGGCTGGGCGACGCGGTGACCGAATGGGCCACCAATCTGGAGGAGGGTGACCACGAGGTCGAATTCAGCGATCTCATCGGCGACGGCGACGAGGACGCCATGATCGAGGCGTACGGCGAGGGACGCTCGGACTACCTGTACAGTGTGACCTTCCGCGCCCAGGCCGAGGACCGCAACGAAAGCGGCAGCCGCTACCAGCCCACCGAGTACGGCATGGTCGGCCGACTGCAGGTGATGTCGAGCGACCGACAGCTGTTCCGCAGCAGATTCACCCACGAAGACGGACCCGACATCAGCGGGCTGCTCAATCACTGCGTCACCGGGCCTGACGGCGCCACCACGGTGCAGACCCAACATCAGCACGCGTACGGCCAGCTCAAGGAGATCCGCAATCCCAGGACCGGCGAGCTGACCGACGGCCCCGACGGCACCGCAGCCATCCGCTCCTACGACCGCGACAACAACCTCCGCGAGGAGACTCATCTCCGCAACGGCGTCAAGCACGGCTCAAGCATGACCAGCGAGCCTGACGGCTGCACCGTGCTTACCCAGTTCCAGCGCGGCGTGATCGCCGACGGTCCGAACCTGGAACCAGCCATCAAGACCACGCACCCGGACGGTTCGGTGACCCGTGAGCATCGCCCGAAGGGCGTGTGGGCGCGCACTATCGACTACGACAAGGACACCGGCCAGGTCACCTCGCAGAACGTCGCCGACAAGGACACCGGCGGCACCGTCCGCACCAACTTCGACGGTGCCGGCCGCACGGCCGCCATCCGCCTCGACGCGCAAGGCATCAAGCATGACGGCCCGAACGGCGAACCTGCTGTCGAATTCCGCCGGCCAGGCGGCACGGTCTCCTCCCACACCTGGTACACCAACGGGGCCTGGACGCGCACCCGCGACTACAACAGCGCTGGGGAGACGGTCGTCGAGTTCAACAACGGCTGAGCCCGGACCTGACCCGTTGCGCTGGAAGATCGGCGCTCACGTTGAGCGTGGAGGACGCCGTGCACCCCGCGCATATAGAAGCCATGAGCACCCAGAGCATCGTCCGCGTTCCCGCCGGCATCAGCGACGGAACCCGCAAGGGCGGCCAGTTCGCCGCCCACGCGCACGCCGCGGACGACGACGTGGAGCTAACCAGTGAGAGTAGTTCGCTACCGGAGTGGAGTGAGGACGAGCTCGAGGTCGACCTGGCCGACGCGCTGCAGGGCTGGACCTCCAAAATCCGCAGCGGGCAGACGCAGCGCATCACCGCGACCGAGGTGCTGGGCCTGAACGATCAGAAGGCGATGTTCGCCGCGTACGGATCGAACCGCGGCGACTTCCTGAACCGGCTCACTTTCACCGCTACCGCCGAGAACTACACCGCCTTCGCCGGCAATCAGTACGAGCCGGAAGAGGAGTCGCGGCGCGGCAACCTTCGGGTGCACGTCGGCTTCAAGCAGATCGCCGACATCGACTTCGAGGAAGACGGACCGGACATCTACGGCCAGGTGCTCGCCGCGGCACCGGCCGCCTGAACCCCACGCATATCCAAAGACATGAGCACCCCGAAACCTGCGCACCGCCCGGCCGGCACCCCCGACGGCGGCCAGTTCGCGACCACCTCCCGCGCTGAAGACACCGGCGTGGTACTCGACGACGCCGTCACCCCGGCCGAGACCTCCACCTGGGAGAAGCTGAATGCCGCCTACGACGCGCGCAATCAGACCAACGGCGAGATCGAGCGGCTATCCGCGCAGGAGATGGCAGACAACATCCGCGCCCGGTTCTCCACCGCGGTCAGCCTGCACCTAGAGGACTCCGATCAGGGCTCCCACTTCGCGGCGCTGCGCATCACCGACGCGGCGGGCAACACGCTGCACCACATAGGGGATGACGATGGCGATGACGACCAGGACGCGGACGGCGACCTGGACACCCTGGCCTCCAACTTCGACAACGACACTGTCTCCCCGCTGCTGACCAACTACGGCACCCGCCGGGCGCCCGACTACCGGCTGGACCTGGCGGGGCACGGCACCACACGTCCCGAGCTTCCGAAGATGACCAGGTCCGAAGGCATGCAGGCCATGGTGGCGCACATCAATCAGCAGGCGACCCTCGCCGCGCTCAGGGCCGAATTGACCGGCTCGGCTCAGCCGACCTCCAGCAGCGGCGCGCCGTGGACGTCGGCGTCGGTGGCCGACCAGGCACTCCCCCACGTCCCGCTGGCCGACATCCATCCAGGCACTCCGGTGTACGTCGACCATCCCGAGATTCAGGACGGCGCGGTCCGCAACAAGGTCCTCAGTGCCGATGGCGAGACCGTGTTCAACCGCCGCCGCGACGGCGTCTTTCCGAGCGAGCCGTACCAGATGCGGTTCCAGACCAGCCGACCGATCGACGACGACGAGATGCACCAGATGGCCGGCCTGGTGGGCTACGCCTATGCCTCCAAGGTCCGCGGGGAATCCCTCGACGACCCGGTTCGGGATAGCCCGTACTCGTTCGTCGTCTACGCCGACACCACCAAGTCGCGCCGAGACGACCTCGGCCAGGCTCTG
>JAABUO010001832.1_pt1 | contig 26823 bp, 8 predicted proteins | sample 5559291 | NCBI WGS metagenome assembly JAABUO01 (sample SAMN10711878, study PRJNA513372) | rock metagenome | isolation source: Antarctica rocks | place: Antarctica: Victoria Land, Finger Mt sud
TGAATTCATCTTAAGTTTCTCGATCGACATTAAAAGTTCTAAGAAAATGATTTTCTGAACATGAAACTCGCATTTATCGATGTTTATCTGTAAATCAGCTTCTCGTAATCTATTCAGAACTAATCGCACATGTCGCTTATGTTCCTTTAAGATTTTACTGTAAATGATGATGTCGTTAAGATAGGCCTAATAAAACTAATACAGATATTTAAACAACACGTCGTTCATATAGTGTTAATAAAAGACTGATTCGTTAGTTAATTCAAAAAGCATCACGTGATATTTGTATAAGCCGAAGAAAATAATAAAGATAGTCAGATCTTCGCTATCTGAATGCATTCGCAGTTTATTAAAGGCGGTAATGATGTTTAAACGGGTTAGGTACTTGCTTCCTTGTATACGAGTAAGAGTCTCGTTTATTAGAGACAAAGAATAGCGATCCCGTTTAATTAAATCATTAAGTTTTCTGTAATTAACGCAGAAACGCAGGCTACCGTCTTTCTTTTCGACAAACAAGATGAGCGAGGCGTATAAAGCGGAGCTGAATGAAATGAATCCCTTATTCAAGTGTTCGATCAGATATTTCTTTACTTTTTAAAGCTTGTGTTCGAACATCTAATATAGCCTGCTTTAAGAGGAAGTTTCTTCACTGATTAACTCGATTTTGTGATCGTAGAGACGATGAGATAATAACTGATTAATCATCGCTCGATCGAACACGTCTAGATAGTCGTGATATTCAGAAGAAAACTTTACTTTAACTTACTCGAGAGCCTCGACATGTGAAAGCTCATGCAGGTTCACTTCTTCAGACTTATCTTCGAATGTAATTATAAGTCGATTAATTTCTAAGACGGTAACAGTAAAGATTTTCACGTTTAATCGTTTAACTAACATTCTATATGACGCGATCTTTATCATTGCTATGTTCGTTGAATCTGATGTGACTTTAGAAATTTTAGCGCTAGTTAAAGTCGCGTCGCGCGGTTTTAACTATTCGATAAGCTTCTTTTTTTAACTGAAAGAGAATAACTCCTGACTGAATCGAGGTTAACTGCAGTTAACCTGATTAATTTATCGCTTCAGTATGTGAGTAGGGATTAAACTCTTCTGTTTTATGATTGTTTCATGACTGAGTGATTAAACAGTCGATTTCTGATTAGAAGCAGTATTTGAAAACCGAAGTGAGTCGGTTCGCATATCGATTACTAAATCAATTTTGTTCATTCACGTTTTTTCGAGAATCATTTAATGTTAACTCAATTAAGTAATTAACATAAAAGCTGTTTCAACCGTATGATCTTAAACTGTTAGGTTCGAATAGATGACATGAGTAATGAGCTTTTTTACATAATGACCGTCGAATCCTTTTATTAGCTTCGCTTTAATCAGAGTTAGAGGTTTAATTTGTAACTGATCATAAATAATCTACGCGATTACTTCATTAATGAACGAATAATCAGCAGCTTCGGTGTTAATTAATGACTTTAATGAGTAACTAATTTCATTACTAGAAAGTACACATTCGGTAGTTAAAGGCTCAGGAGTAAAAGGATCATCTGACATGCTCGCCGTTAAAGAAATTAACAAATCTTTCATCGCGCCTTTAATGAAAGTCTTTAGTTTTTTGTCTCGTTATTCTCGAAAGACATTTCCTCATTCTCTTTATCTTCTAAAATGACGATTTTCTGTAAGCGAAGAATGAATGCACGAGATGTCGAAGTGTCGATCTTGTTCTGCTAAGGATAATTCTTAAACAAGTGATTTAACGCCTTGCAAGTGTAGCAGATAATGAGAGATCTTGCTGACTCAGAGATTAAAAAGGTAATCGGCTTAACATAGTCGATTATCGAAGTTAATACTGCTAATTAAGAAGTGACACGCTTTTCAGATACGATAACGACTTTAGCGATGGCAGTGCGACGTTCGCTGCGTAGCTAATAATTAGCTCGCTGTCTATTATTCACACTCTGAAGAAAGCTCTTAAGGCGATTTAAAATAGTAAAATCTTTCGGGTAAACCGATAAAGCGTCTTATAAGCGATTATTAATTTTATTCTGAAGATCGTTCATTAATGTGCGATTCTCATAATCTAGATAGCTGAATAGCTTCATGAAGTTAAAGTAAAAGACATTAAAGAGTTTATTCGACTGTCTCAGAGCGTTATACTCGCGACGACATTTTCGATTTTTATCTTAATCATCGTAAATTAACTTCAGATGTTCGAAAAGTTCGTAAATTAAAGTATATGAGTGAGATGCGTCATGTCGACGTCGAGCAAACGTTTGTTTCGCTGCGTCGTCTTCTAGCCTAAATATAATATAAACAATATAGATATTTTCGGTATGAAAGTGATCTGCATTTACTTTCAGCTTATCGTTAATCTTAACTCTTCAGCTATTTCATGTGAGTTTAACGCCTTCGTCGGTGAAAATAAGTGAATTCGAAAACTTGTAAAATTTGTGATGATCGCTATTAAATAAGGTGAATGACTTTCGTGTGAAAGTACGTAGAACGAGGTCTCGTGATTCCGTAATTTCAGAATTAACAGACTTAATGAGTTAACGAGATAAAGATTAATCAGATGAGCGCTGTGCCTTTTTTAAAGTTAGTACTTTCGCTCGTAGCTTAACGATAATCTCTTCTTAAGTCTTTATTGTGTTTTGATTAGCTTTCAGCTCATTCAGTCTCTTAATATGTTTAACTTGTAAACCGGTTCATTACTCGATGCATTTTAAGGCCAGATCTCGTTAACTTCTGAGCTCGTTTAACATCTTAATGATCTCGTCGAACTGTTCGCGAGTTCATTAACGTAATTATTCGCCGGTCTTAATGTTTCATGAGATCTCGACATCGTTAGCTTTAGCTGAGACATCGTTAAATAGTATGAAAACTCGTTTGCTTACAATGCTTTTAAGAAGACGGGTTAATCGTGACCCGACTGAGTCGAAGTCGCGTGTCATGATGAGAGTAAATTTATTTATTAGTAAAAGTAATTTAAAGAAGCTCTTATGAATTTTCTAATAAACAAATGAAGATAGAACCGAAGAATCCCTTGCGGTCTAAAGTGATGATGCAAATCTGAAGAATCTCTTGCAGATTTTCTGAATAAACGAAGTAAATTATTTCGTATCGTTTACGCGTCGATAGTAAAATAATTAAGAAGCATTTATTTAATGTTAGGGACCAGCATAGAGCGAGTCAATATGAGTGTCATTTAACTAGAAGATAAATGCTAAGGAAGAAAGGTAGCTACAGGTAAGAAGCTGGCTACATATGAATGTTTCTCAGCCGGCGCTAGGCTCGAAAGGGTTGGCAAAGCTAGGGCTGAGCCTGGAAAGGCTAGAATCGTGACAAACATTATAAAATAATAAACTACTAAGTTATTATAAAGATTGTTTAATATAATTTAGCGCGTAAAGAAATTTCTCGTGTATAATGCTTAATACAATTAGTTAAGCTTAGTGAAACTTATAAGAAGAAAGTTCATCTTCTTTATTTAAGTATATTTTTCGTATGTCTTCGAAATATAATAAAGATGTATAATTAACTGTTTATGATTAATATATATATAGTTAAGAAATTTTATTACAAACGTCGCGAAGTAATCTTACGCTTATTTAATTTAATTTTTAAATGAAATTTTCTTAAACAAATTACATCATGTCTCGTTTAAATTGTTAACGATATGTTCAGCGTTCATTTTATTTATTTAATGAAATAATAATTATATTTTTTAAAAAGTAATAAAAGATCGTTTCGACACGAGTCGCTTTAAAATCGCTCTGACCTTCGCGTCTTAATTTTAATTATTCGTATTAATGTTAAAACACTTTAAAATAACATTTAATTAAGATTTTTAACGATCTTGTAATATATTAACTGAAAAAGTTTTATCTTTATAAAGATTAAAACGATAAAGAAGCTTAATGCTTTAAATATCGTAGCTTTAAAGAATTTTCTTCGTCTGTTAATTTCTTAAATTTAAACGTTAATTAAAATTTAATTAATCTTACGACATTATTATTATCGAAGATGCAGACGAAGATAACAAAGTTAAAAGTAATATGATAAGCAATTGCGACTGTTAATTACTGCGATTTTTATACTGTAACGAAATTATTTTTACGAAGAAATAAGTTTCAGAATGCGATGAAACGAGCATGAAAAAATATTAAGTTAAGTAAACATAAAATGAAATAAATGAAATAAGTTAAAGCTGAAAGATAATAAAATAAACTTATGAAGTAAGAGAATATAAAGTATACATTTAATAAAAAAGTTAAAAGCGACTCGTTTTATTAAAACGCTATATTATTTATATAACTTAATTTACTTTTAAATTAAAAGTAATGTTAAATACATTAAGTTTAAATTAAAAGTATCATAAGAAACATTACGTTTAAATTAAAAGCATCGTAAAAAACATTACGTCTGAATTAAAAGCATCGTAAGAAACTTTAAAACTAGATTTAAAAAAGAAAGATTCTTTATTATTTCATTTTCTACGACTTTTCATTATGAATAATTTCGCGACGAGTTCGCTTTAACTTATATATTATAATCTTGTAAAAACGAAGAGTAATATTACTTTTAAACGTTTATTTTATAAAAGCTTTCATTATGTCATTATAATTTATCATTGCTTACTTAAAGCTTATATGTCTTCATTTACGAAGAAGATAATTTTAATATTTAAAGTCGAATTAACTGTATTTACTAAGCTTTTATAAGTGTTCAGAATAATAACATTTATGTAAAATTAAATCGAAGTGTAATTATCTTTAAGATATTAACAAATCTGTAAATAAAAAACGTACTTAACGAAGTAAAATAATGTATAAATGTAAAAAATTATAATCATTAACGATAAAAGATAAAATGAAGTAGTTATTACGCTTTAAAAATTAATAAAGATAATATAATGTTTAAAAGACTATTTCGAAAACGTAATTTACATAAGTATACTTAAAACACAAGGCTTTTATTACATCATTTAGCTTAAAGACTTAAAGCTCGAATAAGTTTCTTTACGCTTCGCTAAGTTTAAATATTTAGCATTTATAAGATTTAACAGTCTAAAAGATTAAATTATACGTCGTATAATTTACTTATAAAATAAAATTTATTTAAATTAAAAAGAAACTGAACACTTTAAGAAGAAAAAGAAGAAGAAGAGTTTTTAAGAAAATTTATAAACTTTAAAAGCTGTATAATCTTAACGTAACACTCTTTGTAAAAAGTTTTAACGATGATTAACTTCATTAATAAAAGTACGAACTCAGCTAAAATCGGCTACAAGCTCATTAAGCTAGCATAAGCTAGAATTATCTGTTTAGTTAAGCTTTTAGCTTGCAAGCTCTTGTATCTACTCATTAACGGTTAATAGCTAGCTACAAGCGCTTTTAGCTGTTAATAACTGTCATTTACTTAAATAGCATCTTTTACTTAAATAGCATCTTTTGCTTAAATAGCATCTTTTGCTTAAATAGTATCTTTTACTTAAATAGCATTATACGCTTAAAATATATAATGCGTAATTCGTATTACAATCTTAATAATATGTATTTTACGCACGATTTAATGTTAAAAATTAACATAAAGCGAGTTATATAAATTTTATTTAACTAGTATATAAATGTTAAGAAAGAAAAGTATTTAAAAGAACAAAGTCGACTATATATATGACTTAATTTCTTAATTCTTAATTTTATAAAATTAAAATGTTTAAAAGTTAATGCGACGTAATTTACTGAGCTTGTTAGCGATTTAATTTTACAGTACGTGTATTGTTAGTAAAAGCTGACTTTAACGCGTGTAAATGAGTATGTAAGTAAGTTTAAAACCTATATGTAAATGAGTTTAAAACGTGTATATAAATAAGTTTAAAACGCGTATGTAAATAAGTATATAAATGAATATGTAAATAATTTATAAAATAATTTAATAAATAATTTAATAAATAATTTAATAAATGATTTAATAAATGATTTAATAAATGATTTGTAAAATGATTTAAAAGATAGTTTAATAAATAATTTAATAAATGATTTAATAAATGATTTAATAAATGATTTGTAAAATGATTTAAAAGATAGTTTAATAAATGTTTTATAAAATAGTTTAATAAATAATTTGTAAGATAATTTAATAACTAGTTTAATAAATGCTTAATATGAAGCTTAATATGAAGCGTGTTATAAAGCTTAATGAAAAGCTAATGCGACGTAATTTACTAAGCTTGTTAGCGTGTTGTAAAGCGTAATATGAAGCGTGTCATTAAAGCTAACATAAAACAGTTATATATTACTAAACTAGCTTGCAGTTAGCTTGTAACTAATTTATGTTACTAAATCAGCTTACAGTTAGCTTGTAGCTAATTTATGTTACTAAATCAGCTTGTAGTCAGCTTGTAGCTAATTTACGTTGCTAAATTAGCTAGTAACTAGCTTGTAACAGATGTTTTTTCTAGTAGCTAGCTGCTGCGCTCGTAGCGCATTATACGTTAAGTGACTTTGCTTACTAGCTTACAAGCTACTTAAGTTCTTCGTTAAATTATTAATGTTTATATCTTTTTATTTATAACACGATTTTTATAATCTTTAATCTTAAACGATATTATACGTAATTCTTTTACTTATAATTTTACAAAGCGATATTAATTAAGTTACGAATTAGCGTACGTGTTTTACAACTTAACTTATACTATTTAAGAATTTTAAAAAGTTAATTAAGTAAATGAATGTAAAAGTAAGCTTAGAATTAATATGTATTAAAAAAGAAAGAAAGATAGTTAACAATAATCGAGAAACAACGTCTTTAAAAAGAACTTTCGTTTTTTTAAATTCTTTATTTTTTAATTTAACGTTTAAACGTAAAGAAAAAGTTAAATAAAAAGAGTCTTGCAAAGACGATTTTAACTCGATTAATTAAGAGCTTAAATGTATTTAAAATACGTTTATTAAATCGAGAATTTAAAAGTATCGTTATTAATTTTAACATACGTGTTTACTCGTATTCGTTATTATATGTTTAAAACGTAAAAATTAATTAATGTCTTTTTTAAAGAACTAAAGTTAAATAAACGAAGCGTAAAGAAACTTTTAATAACTCGAAATGTTTATATAGCGACGTTAAACTAACGTTAAAGCTATTATAAGTCAGTATAAAGCGAATCATATAAGTGTATTCTAACTAAAAGTTTAAAGCTAAAAAAGAAAGAAGATGTAACACGCGAAGAATCTTGTACTCACGAAGACGCGCTAAATTACTAACGTGTTAGCATTAGCTTTAAGCTAGTTTATAATAATTTAACATGATTTATATTAAATTAACTTAGTTTAACACGATTAAATTCGAACTGCACGATCGTAACATTACTTCTTTTCTTTAACTAGTAATATTTTCATTACTGCAGTTTAACTAATCTTCGTTCTTATCTTAACTTTATCGAATATCTTTAATAAAAGTCATTCATTACTTTTTAACATTCTTTAAATTTACTTTCGTTAACGTTATATTAATGTAAATTAACGTCGTATTTCTTTTAATTAACACGATATTGTAATCGTTTATCTCGTTCGTAAAATTTAAAGTTTAATATGTTCTTTACTTTTCATTTCTCTTCGTCTTTAATCACGATAAAATTAAATAAATCATTTCGCTGTTCTTTTAAAAAATCATTTAAATCTAGTCGTAGCAGGTTTAAGACAAACTTCGAATGAATCTTTATTATTAATAATAATTTTAATTAATATACATGTTTAATCTCGATCAGAACTTTAAAAAACTTAAGCATCTTATCGTTTAGCTTCTTTAATGATCTCGCGATCGTGATGTTTTTAGAATTTAAGAACATTATGTCGTTTATCTTGTAAATTATTTTCTTTTAATGCTTGTTAATCTGTTTCTTCATCGTGACTCTGAATCTTACTAATGCTTACTTTATTAATAACAGTAATCGTTTCATATGTTCGAATATATCTTTCGCTTTGTTAGCTTTAATTCTAGTTTAAATGATTTTATATTTAATTAAATTCGAATTAAAGCTTATACGAGAATGAAATTTCTTATTTAAAAAGAACGTTAACTATTCAGTTAACGACAAAATAGCATTATTATTAACGAATTCAGTCATAAATAATTAAACGACTTAATCATTTTATATATACGAGTAATAACTACGTAAATATCGTTTTACATCTTAATTTATTCTTTTTATTTAATTATTAATTTGCGAATAATAATTAGTAAATAGTTTTATCTTAATGTCGAGTCTTAAGCATAAAGACTTTTGAATAATTAATATAAACTAAGAATCTTAATTAAATATTATTAATCTTAATAGTTTATAATTTTTCAAAACTTATAATAATAATAGCTTAACGATCTGTTCTACGAAGGTTTCTTCGTTATTTAATTAACACGATATATAATGTCGTTCTTTAAATAATTAATCGATGACTGTTAAAATCGCATTGTTTTCGTCGCTTTGTAATACATTTATAACGAAGTTTATTAAAATGTTCAGTCATCGTTGTTTTAATATAAGTAATAGTCTCAGCAGTTCATTAATTTAATCTTTTAACGCTTTTAATCTTTAATAAACGTAACAGTTTTAAATGTAACGTTTAATCGTCGTTCTTATCTTTAGTTAGTAATATAATCGTCTCAGCAAATTTAACGTTTAATTCATATCAGAATAATTACTAATTGAAAGATCATGTGCTTCTTTTATTAACGGAGTAATTATTAAATTAAACACTTATAATTTATCGTCTTTTTAAAGTACTTCATTAAGCACTTTGCAATTGTTCAGACTAATGTCTTAATAAGTTCTTTAATTCAGTTTCAGAGCTGTTCGAATCTCGATACATAGTTAATTCGTTTAATTTTCTGCTACTATTTAATTCTGAATAAAGATCATTTCTTTAGTTAAGTCTTCGTTAGCTTCTGGTTTAACGTTAACCTTAATTAATTATAGATCGAATTTACTTTCGAGTAACAACATTTAATTTTAATACAGCTTTTAATCATTAATTACTTTAACGAGCTTAACGTTTAACATTTTAATTAGCGCGTCGACTTTTAAATTCTGTTTTTCGAGTTAATATATGATTTTAAAGTTATATTCAGATAACTTCTCAGCTTATTTAACTTATCGTTTAATTAGTTTCTTAATGATTATGAAGTACTTTAAATTTAAATAATTAATAAAGATTTTAATTAAAATATTCGTATCTTTTAATTCGAAGCGTTAATGTTTTAAGCAGCGAATAATAATTAGTAGTTTCTTGTTATAAATCTCGTAGTTACATTTTACGAGAATTATATTCTTACTATAAAAGATTATTAAATATAAAATATCTTCATCGTTATACTAAAACAATACTTCGTCGTTAATATAATTAAAGAAGTCAGTTTTTAAAATAGCTTCTCTGATCGAGTTAAAATGCTTTAAAACGAAAGCGATCATTATTTATTACTTCAGTTCTTTAAAGGCCGTTTAACAGATCTCTGTTCATTTAAATAATTAATCTTTTCGAGTCAGCTTCATCATAAGACGAACGATCTTTAAGAAGTTCTTTATGAATCGTTAATAGAAATTGCAAAAGTTAATAAAGATCTGCACATGAGTTAACGATTAAGACATCTTTTAGTTTTAAATCATCTTTACTTTTTAAAAGTTTATTCGTAAATCATTAATGAATATTAATAATTTAAGAAATGAGATTTTCTAAATCTTAAATTAGTGCTTGTTAATGTTTATTTATAGGCCGACTTCGCGAAGCTTGCTTAACACTTCTTTTACATGAGCTCTGTGTTCTTTTAATGTCTTACTGTAAATAAAAATGTCATTTAAATATGTTTAACAGAATTTATAAAAGCATTTAAATAGTACGTCGTTAATATAATGCTGAAAGAACGCAGATTTATTAATTAATTTAAAGAGCATAACTTTATACTTATAAGCGTTAAAGAAAGTAACAAAGATAGTTAAATTCTCGCTTTCGAAACTTATGCGCAGTTTATTAAACGCGACGATAATATCGAGCCGTGTTAAAAACTTACTATCTTAAATTCTGACTAGTACTTCGTTTATTAAGGAAATTAAATAACGATCTCTTTTAATCAGAGCATTTAATTTTTAATAATTCACGCAGAAGCGAAGACTATTATCTTTCTTTTTAGTAAATAATATTAACGAAGCGCAGAAAGCTTTACTGAGTGTAATGAACTTCTTCTTCAGATTTTCTTCTAGATACTTCTTAATCTTCTGCAGTTTATATCTTAACATAAAATACAGTCGACTTCGAAAAGATTAACTCTTTTCTTTTAATTAAATCTTATGATTATATAATTAATGCGAAGATAACTGCGTTATCTTTTCTTTATTAAAAACATTTAAAAAGTCATAATAAACTACTGAAAGCTTTTTCTTTAGTTCTTTTAATAACATGATTAATGTTATTTCATTTAACTTCGCGAGTTTCTTAAATGAGCTAAGCGCTTTATTAATTTCATTAATAGTTAAGAAAAAGATCTTAACATTCTTATTCTGAGCTAGAGTTTAATATGCAGCGACTTTAATTATAATAATATTAACGAAATCTTTCTTTTTAATTAGCGAACTGAGTCGAAGTTAATCGAGATTAACTTAAATGCTTAATTTCAGTCTATGATTTAATTTAATGAACTGAGCAGGTTTAATGAATCGATTTACTAATTTTAAATTCGCAAATCGTTTTAAAATAATCATCGATATAATAGTCGATTTTAAGTTCTTTCGTTTCATTTCGTAAATCTCGCTTAATTTAAACTCTTAAAATGCTGATTAATCGCTTACTTTCGAGACGACGAGTTTTAATGTTTTAATATTTAACGAGAATATTAATTAATTATTCGCAGAATTTATTAAAATTTAATTTCTTTTTAATTAAAGGTTTTTAATAATTATCTTATGTTAATTTAAACGAGTTATTAATAAAAGCATTATTTCATTCTTATACTCTTGTATAATAATTAACGTATACAAAGCATGAATAATTAACTTTTAATTAAAAGTTTCGTTAAATAATTAAATCGATTTTAACTTTAACAGCGATATTAACTAAATTTTAAAGCGTTTACATAGCTTTAACACTAAAGATTCATTAATAAATGTTATGTTAATGACTTTAATATTTATTAAAGTAAATGATCTGAATATCTTTTTTAAACTACTTAAGATAACGTTAACAATAAACGGTTTAAAGTTAAACGAATCATTAAGCATGTTAATGAAACAAGATATGAGTATATCGCTCTCAGTCATTACTTTAACGAAAGCATGTCGTTTTTTAAATTCGCAGCGATCTCGTGTACTTTTATATCTTCGTGATAGTCGCGTGCTTTATGTTTTAACTTTTTGCATTTAAAGCAGAGTTCTTTCTTAAACAGTTCTTTTTTAATAGGATTATCGTTTTATATTCTAAGTTTTTTTCACGTAAATAATAACGACGTAAATCGAGCAGTTAATATGTTAGCGACAGAACGAGTAGCTTAAGTTACTAATGCTTTAATAACTGATCGAGCGTTTAATTTCATTAATTTAACATTAACTCGCATGCAAATGTTAACGAACTCGTTTAAATTCGTAATTCGTTTATTAAGCGTTACTCGTTAAAGATTTAAGTTAATCTTATACTAAAGATCATTTAATAAAGTCTCGTTATTATATTTTAGTTCTGCGTTAAATCTTTAAAATTTTATTTAAAATTCATGAAAGAAGATCTTATTCTGATACAGTTTTAAGTATTATCGTTAAGTTATGTAACGACGATTAAGATCGTTATACATCTTATTAATCATTAATAATACATTTTTAACTTTAAGAAACGAGTTTAAGAAAATATCTCGCATACGAGAAGTTATGTGCTTCGCGATAGCTTTATTAACTTAACTTTTAATGTAAATAATCTTTAATTCTTTAATAAAAAAGTGATTCTTGTTTATCTTTAGCTTGTTTCGCATTCGTAACAGTTAGTTATTTACATTCTGCGTTAAATCTTTAAACAAGAATGAATTTAATAACTTAATTAATTTTAATGTTCGAGCTTTTAAAGTTAAAGAACTTTATTAACTCGAAATGATTTTTAAATAACGAATAATTACGTTCTTATCTTGTATTTCTTTCTTTAAACGCATCTGTTTAACTTTTAACGCGATATTTATCTCGTTAACATTTTTTAACATTTAAGTTATATCGTTATAAGTCTTTATTTTAATATCGTGCTAATAATATATATATTTAATAAAGATAATAATGTCGCTTACTTCGTAAGTAATTATTTATTCATTTAGCTTTATATTAATGCTGATCTTAATTAAACTAATTATCGAGTCGAGTTTTAATTTTAACATCATGACTCGGCTCGAATACTCGATATTAACATTATGACTTAACTTAAATACTCGATTTCAAAATCGTGATTCGAATCGAGTCTTAACGAGTTAAAAACTCGACTCGAGCTCGATGTATTAACTCGTCGCGATTAGTTTAATCTTAATCATTTCGAGATTAAAGAATAACGCTTTCGTATTCTCTTGTTTAATATTTAATAACGCATTCGTATTTTCTTTTAATGCTGTTTAATTTTATAATAAAAGTAATTCTTTTTTAATACTTCGTAATTCGTAGCGAGTAATGCTTGTTAATTCTGATTTCGTGATTTTAATCATTACGTAAGTAAAAAAATTGCTAATTAAAGTTCTGAGATTACTTTATCGAGCTTTTCTGAGTTCGAGTTTCGCTAAAATTTCTGATTTTAATTCTAGAACAACGCGTTCGTATTCTTTTATTCTGTATTAGTAACGAGCTCAGTAAAGAGTTAACCTCGAACAGCGCGTTCGTGTTCGTTAATTCTGTTCTAGAAATTTTTGATTTTTAACGAGCTTTACGAGCTCGATTTTTAATAAGATTATATAGCTTATTTTATATCGTTTACACGTTAATAGTAAGATTAATAAGCTTTAAACTAATATTATAAGTCAGTATAAAGCGAATTATATAAATGTATTTTAACTAAAAGTTTAAAGCTAAAGAAGAAAGAAGATGTAACACGCGAAGAGTCTTGTATTTACGAAGACGCGCTAGATTACTAGCGTGTTAACATTAGCTTTAAGCTAGTTTATAATAATTTAACATGATTTATATTAAACTAACTCAGTTTAACATAATTAAATTTAAACTACACGATCGTAACAAAAGCGACGTTATAACGATATTAACTTTAAATATTTTATATCGTTAAGATTAAAGAATTCATGCTTAAGCGAAACTCGCGTTTAAAAGTTCTTTAACTATTAAGCAGAATAAGTTGTTAGTTTTAAAACAAGCCGCTTAATTTAATAATAATTTAAAATTAATTACGCGTAATAAATTATTTAACAAGTTTTAATAAAACTTCGCGATGTTAACATTTAAAATATTACGTTAATCGCATTATATTATTATTTAGTAAAAGAACTAAGTTAAATTTAATACTTTTATAAATGACGTACAACTTTATATAATTAAGTAACTTTTAAAAATAACGCTTTTAATAATGTTTACATTACGAATGATACGAATAAAAAGCCGTTTAAACATTATAAGCATATTATTTAAAGATTATAAACTTCGTTATTTATTATAAATTAAAAACATAGCAGAAATAATACTTTAAGTGTTTATAAATTTCACGTCTGAATTATAATTTAACAAAAGTCGCTTTTATTCTTCTTTATTAATATAGCTTTACATCATCTTTAATTTTAACATCATGCTTTAATTAGCTTGCAAAAGTTAATGTTAATCTTTATTTACTTATTTTTATAATTAAATACTACTCGTTAAAGCCGTTTTATAACATTTTATATCTTTCTTAACAAACGTAAGCTCGCTTCGTGCATTTTTTAATGATACGCAAGTTCTTGTCTTAAATAATCATTTTCTCGAGTTAATTAATTAATTAATTTCTTACGATAAATTAAGCTTTAACATTTTCTTTAATGCTTAAAGTCGTGTTTAAGTTACTTCGAGCGTAACGAATGAATCATGATTATAATTAATAAGAATGTTTAAAAACGAAAACGTTAAGAATTAATTATCATATGAATTTATTATTCTTAATAAAGATAATATTTTTTAAAGTATAATAACTTAGTAAATAAATTTTAAGTTTTAAACATTACTTCGCTTATATAATCGTTTTAATTTAAATAATCTTGTAAAGAAATCATTTTAAGCTTCGTTTTCTTAAGCTAATATTAAGACTACTAGCGATATTAAATTATACTTTTAAATCATTTAAATCTTATAGTCTTTAACTAAATTATGTTTCTTACGTAATGCTACTCATGTTATAAAATTAAAACAAGAAGTTTATACGAGATTTAAAACTAATATATTACTAAATAGTTAAATCATTAACAAAATAATATTAAATACAGATAACATTAAATTTAACGCAAAATTAATAATTTCTTAAGAACATACGATCGTTAATTGCTTAAGCTTTTAAATTTTCTGTCTTCGTAATTCTTTAAAAGTTTTATGCTTCTTTCAAGCTTCATCGTTGTTAAACTCGTTCAGAGAAGCGCTCTGCTTTATTATAGCTAAAGAAGCTATTTCTTTCTTTTCTTTAAGCTTTTACAGATTTTTTCAGTCGCGACGATGTAATTAAAAGTCTTAAGTAACGCTTTACGCCGTTTCTTTTTCATTTTAAATCTCTTTTTAAGAATCATAATTCTCGCCTTAAGTTCTTTAATCGTGTCGTTACGACTAGTCTTTATTACAGAATTTATTATAATTATACTATTTAGTAGTGTTTTAAATTTAACGTTTTAAGCGTAAGAAGATTTAATAATCTTATAAGCACGTTCGAGTTTTTAACGTAACGAAACATTCGTGATAATAAGATTATACATCTCGTTAATTATTTATTCATTTTATTTATAAAGATTTTTGTACGTTTAAAAGCATTTTATAAATCGTTACTACTCTTTAACAAGTATATTATAATAAGTAACATGATTTTCGTTCGCTGTAGCGAGAATTATTTAAAAGTTGTTTAATTTTCTATAACATGCGATTATAATTTCGAGTACATCGCAAAGCTTTTTCTTAAGAAAAGTCTTATTTCGATTAGCGAGATAAAGCTGCGCACGAATGCTTTAAAGAAAGTCTTAATTAGAAAGAAGAATGAGATTTAAAATAATAAAACTTTTTAATGTCTTAATAAAATTCTAAAAAGGTTAGTTAAGTTCTCGCAGATGAAAGTTTCATTCATATTTAATTTTTAATTAAGTCTTCTTTATGTTCTTAGAGCTAATAAGTAATCATGTCGTTAATGATTTTAATTAATCTTAAAATTAAGTAACTTATCGTTTAATTATATGAAAGATGCAGTAAACGTATAAAGCATAAAGCTTCTTTTAACAAGTTTCATCGTAGCTGTTTTAAGTTTAAGCGAAAGCTCGAAATAATTCTTAATACGTAAAACAAAGAGTTAAATAAAACGCGATGCTGAAACGTAAAGAAATTCGTCTGCGACGATAATAACGTGCGAAAGCTAATATTAACACAGTTTACTTTAGCTATCGTACATTATTAATAGCACGAACTCTGTTACTATAAGGTTTAATGACGTACATTCGCGATTAAAACGTTTGTAAAACTATGCTTAACGTAACACATTAATAAGAGTTTTTATAAAAAGAATTAAAAAAGATAACGAGATACTAAGTATAATATTTTACGATCAGATTTAATAATTTATATTAAGTTTTAGTTAAGCTTTTATAAATTTACGTTAAGCACTCTGTATAAACACTATGTTTAACTAATTAAACAATAAAAGAAGCTTAATTTAGTTCTCGAGATTAATATATAATTAGAAAATCTTTATTAAATTTTACTTAAATTAAAGAAGAAAGATACATAATGAAAGCATTAATCGAGAAACGTAAACTTGTAATACAGAAAGTTTAATGTTTAATACATAGCGAATTTATTTTAAATAACGTATTTTATTTCAGCTTTCTTAAGTTAAAGAAAATTTTCGAAGAAGCGTTAATCATTAAAGTCTTTTACGACGATTATAATTATTGCTAAAGAATATAAATCGAGATTTATTTAAAGTATCTTTAACTTTCAGTTAAGTTATAAAAGAAAAATGTAAATGATTAACATTTAATAAATTAAAAAAATTAAGAACGTTTAAGCAACGTTTAATGACTTTATTCTTTGTTTACTTTAACGTAAATAAATTTACAAATTAAACTTAACGAGATACTTTCTTACAGCTTAAATTTATTAATGACTTTAATTAGTATAAGACGATTATTAAAACGTAAAGAAAGATTAATTAAAAAGAAACAAAGACTTTTTATTATAAATTAACTTTTAAAATAATACGAGAAAATTTAAAAATACGTTTCGTTTCATGATTGTAAAACGTTTTTAAAAAAAAAAAGTTTAAAACTAAGCTCTGCGAGTAAATAAGCACTTAGTTAATGATTATAAGATTGCGTAAAAATCGTTTCGCTTAAGTTTAAAGTCTTTAATTCTGCAGAATCTCGCAGCAGTACTTAATCGTACAGTTATTCTTATGCAAGTTATACTATCTCGACATGAGTCGTAACGATGTCTTAAAATATATCTTTACAATTCGAATAATTCTTTACAGTTAAAGATTCTTTTAAATTTTTTCAGACAGACTAGAATTAACTATTCAGTAATTTCTTACAGAACGAAGCACACGATCTTTTCTTCTTTTAACTTACAGATTATTAATCTCTTAAATAGTTTATACAGTTATCGAATTACGTATCTTTTTCTTAACTCATTAAGCATTTATAATATGAAAAGTTTATACTTTCATTTACGAAAATATAATAACTTAATTAAGATATCGCATTAAATAACGCAACGATGTTCTTAAAAGCTTCGTTACAGCAAGTAAATCTTTAAACTAACTTGAAGAAATAAATTAAAAACATCATAAGATCGATTAATTTTCAAGAACTTAAGCAAGCTGTAAATGCTTTAAGAGATTAATGTAAAGCACTTAAAAAGATCGTTCTTAAGCTTCAGAATAAATAAGTCTTTATTATACATCTCGTCGTTAACTTATAGCTAATAACATTTAGCATGAAAAAAGGTAATAAATAATGAAGCCTTCTGTTATTATTTTACATTTATTTCGTTAATTAAAATAAAAATATTCTGTAACTAAGAAATTATTTAAACGGTTTTAAAATTTAAACGATCGAGTTTAAAAAAGTTATAAATGACTTCGTTAAAGATATTATAATTAAAATGAAATTCATTAAGTTAAAATAAAAAGATTTAGTAATAATGTTTTAGTATAACGACTTTAAGCTTATTGCATATCATTTAGTAAAGAACGCGCATTATTATCGTCGTTACTTAAAAGTTAAAAGATTTATATATAATACTTTTATAAAATGTTTAAGTTTAAAATTTTCTTACTCTGCATAAGCGCTTGCAACTGAGTTTAATCTTACGTCGCTTATCGCGACATTTCGTTTTCTTAGCCTATTATTTATTTAAATTATTTCTACTTAAATAAAAGCGTTAATTAATAATAAAAGTACGATAAAACTTTCTAACGCTAAAGACGACGAGTTTCGTAAATTCGCGTAACTCTGTTTAACGTATATTTAAAATTCATTCTCGAAAGACGCTTTTAACGATTTAAATAAAAGCTAAAACTTGTAAATTACGAGATAAGTCTTTGCGAAGATAACGTTTTATGAAGTTTAGTTTAAATTTAAATCTTATTCTGATAATCTTAAGTGCTATTTAATGTAATAATAATCATCGAATCTTTTTCGATTTCAGAAGATTTTTCTGATCGCTTTTTCTTTTCTCTTAGTTTTTTAAAACCTTATTGTGACTTTATAAATTAAGTATTTTAAGCCTTCTTTAAACTGTTTTAATTAAATTCTTTTATCGTTAATTAGTAAAAATTAAACCCTTTTTTATCGTACTTAATAAAATCTTACTGTTTTATAATTACATTATTAAATCTTTTTACGATGTTTCGCGAATGCAATATAAAGTTTAAATTACGTAAGAAAAATTAACGTTAAAAAGTAACTAAAGAACTATTTAAAGAGATTTCTCGTATAATTAACATATGTTAAAGTCTTTTCATTACTCATAAAGATGAATTACTAAATCTTTATTTTAATTTAATCGTTATAAGAAATAAATCTCGCGTAAGAAAATTTAATGCGTCATTATTTAAATTAGAAACTGAGCTAAGTTCATAATGTAAGGCTAAGAATGAACAGAAAATAAAGATGCTTAATTTAAATGAAACGAAAGAATTATATAATCTTGTAACTTAAGAACGAAAGAACTAAGTATTTTAATACTGAGCTTGTTTTCTTAAATAATTAATAATTTTAGCGTACTAATGTGCGATGCATTAATTACTTATAATATTTTCTTTTAAATTTTAATTATATTTACTTTAATATTTACTGAGTAAAAGTACAAGTATTATTACTAACTTAGTTCGCAAGCTATTCTTTTAATTTAAACTTTATAGCATTTACGACTTTATTATATACATGAATTTTAAAAATGACGTTAATTTTTTAATTATGCTTAAAGAACATGCAATTAACTTATCTTTTCTCGCGAATTTTTCTATATGCTCGACGTTTTCTTAAGTCTCCGAGTTATTAAAGATTACTTTTCTGAGTTTTAAATTTACATTTACTTACATATAAAATTAAGATTTGTTAAGAAGAAACGTCTTAAACTATTAACATTACTTAATACTTGTTAATTATATAACGAAGTTTATATTATTAATAATTTAAATAAACTCTAAAAAGTAAATAAATTATAAACGATTTTAACGTAAGTAGTTTTTCTAACTTATTTTACGATGTTAAAAATGCTTCGTTTAGCTTTACGATAAGTTGCTAAGCGAAAAGAATGAAAAAATTATGATTTTAAGATTCTTTCGTAATAAATTATATCTTCGTTTATTAATTTTAAAGCTTAATAATAATTTAATTAAGCAATCTCGACTATAAGCTTCATTATTAATATTATAGCTCGTTGAAAAAACATTTTCTGTAACTCTGTTTTCTTCTTTAGCTCGAAAAAGTTACTAATTATTACGAATGCATTATGCAAGTTTTATTATTTAGTCTTACGAAGTTAGTTAACTGCATTCTTTTTTTTAATTATAAAAACGAGTTAGTAAAGATTCTCGCTTAAAAACGTAAAGAACTTTAAAGTCTTTTAATTATTTGTGAAAATAGTTATTAATGTCGCGCTCGCGTAAAATTTATTAAAGATTTTTAAAGTTTAGTTAATTACTTAATTTAACTTCGAAAATAATAATCTTAAAGTAAGATGAAAGTTTAATAAAACACATTTAGTTTAAGACTAATCATGTTATCACGTTACGTTAAACTCGTTATTTTACTTGTTTTTTAAAAGCTTAAGAAATATAAAAGTCATAATCGTAGCTTTATTTTTAGTGTTAATTATTCTTCTTTAAAAGTTCTTATACTTCTTTAAAATAAGCTCGAAAGTGTTTCTTTTTTGTTTAAGAACTCTTTAAATTTCTTCTTAATTACTTAAATATTTATTTAATAACTTTTTTATATCTGCGTTAAATATTTTATGACGACGTAATATTTACTTAAATGCGAAAAAGTTAAAAGTAATAATAAAGAAAGCTAATAATTACGACTAATCCTTAAAAGCGCTCGCTTGCGAGCTTATATTAGTTAATGATTATAATCGAGTTTGCGTTAAATCTCGCATTTTACTAATCTTAACATTTCGTTTTATCTTTTTCATAATAATCTTTATAATAACAGACGAAGATAACAGTTAAGCTCTTTTAAATAAAGATTCGTAAACTATTTTAATATTAATTTTAAATTTTCGCTTCTTTATTATTTTAAAGTTAATTAAAGAATCGTATGTCGCAAGTTTTAAATTTTAAGTCTCGATTGCTTTACGCTTTGTTATTTTTAGAAAATTACTATTCGTACATCTTTCTAACTTACATGTATACTTCTTTTAGTTTACATGTACATTTTTCTTTTATTACTATCTCGGGAATTTAATATTTTCATTACGCATTACTTAGTTACACATTAAATTTAATAAATAATTTAAAAGTTTACATATAATTCTGAGCAATCTTTTTAAAATGACTTTAAATTCGATGACTTCGTTACATATAAAACGCTGCAAACAGGCTTATATTCGTTTGTATGAGTGAAAGTGTAACAGCTTCATCTCGCTGTTCTCGCTGTTCTCGCTGCTCTCGCTACCCTCGCTGTTCTCGACCTTAATCTCGATCTCGCTCTCGTCTTTACTTTACTTTCTGTTATAGCTTTTATTATTCTGTCTTCATTAATACATGTTTATACTGTAAGAACTCTCTTTGTATAAAACTTTTAAATTCTTATTAACGTTTAACGTCTCGTCGTTTTCTAACTTTAACGAATTTATTCTTTAATTAAATAACAGCGAGATTTTAAACTCGTAGCAGTAAGTTTAATAAAGATAATATTAAGAAAGTAAAATTATCCTAATTCATTTTAACGTTAATTAATTTAAAGAAGTCTTTTTAAAAATAAATTCAGATGTAAATTCTTTAAAAGACTCGCTTAACGATTTCTTATTAAATACTAAAGTTATTACATCGTACGACGTACAGCGTATAACGTAGTTAATTATCTTTATTAAAACTAGTATTAAGTGTAAAGTTTTTTTCGTATCTTCGTACGTTATAAGCTGTACTTGTTACATATTTTAGTAACGACATATTAAATACAGAATATACACGCTGCATGCTAGCGATCTCGTTTATTATTGCTGCTATATATATACGATTAAACCTTCGTCGTATATTTAATAAATTATAAGCTTAATTAATAACTATTTATCTTTAAACATTATTAGTCTTTCGTTAATACAGTACGTACTAAATTCATTAAATCGTTCACATTAATCATGATATTAGTAAATGAACGAGATAATTATCTTCGTACGAAACGCATTATATTTATTAAATTTAATAAATAATTACGATATTTTAATAATATTAAAACAAGTATGTAAAAGAAAAATGTTTAAGACTTAATAAAAAACGAAACAGTAATTATACGAATCTTAGCAATAAAGAAAAAGACTAATGAAACAGTATTAAGAATTATACTGAAAATTATTAGTAATGATTTATTTCGTACGATTAAAAACATCGTCGTCATAAAAAATATATAAACTAAACTTAAAACTACATGCTCGTAAGTAAATTAAGAAGTAATAAACGTTATGCTTAATGAGCTCTTTAAACATATAGTAGTAAATAAAATAAAGCATTATATTAAATTAATTAACGTTATATTTAATGATGTAAAAAGTTTTATTAAACAACTTAAGACGATTATACGAGATGATTAAGATATATAAAACGACATTTACATTATTATTATTTTCGATTTACTTTCTTCGAAATACGACATTATTAAAGCTTATATTATTACTTTAAAAAAGATATAAATATAAAAAATTTAGTAATAAATAACGTTCGAAGAAGTACGTGTTAACTTTAATCGTTAAGTAAATATTAAATTAAAGTTAATAATGAATATATAATATAAAAAAAGATTATATAATTACGATCGTTCGTACGAAAGTAAAAAAGACTTTAAAGATACAAGAATATGCTTTACATACGATAAAGTAAAACATATATCGCGAGATTATCGCAGTGCAGTAAGAAAATTAAAGTCAAAACGAAGACGCGAAGATAATAAGAAGTCTTTCGTACGAAATAAACATTTAAGAAATTATTTACATAAAGTCGTTAATATTAACATCGATAAGAATAAGCTCAGCGAGAAAGAAGAAAAGAAATTATTACTCAGAATAATTAAATAAAGAATCTTCGCGAAGAATAATCATTAATACATTAATAGCTGCGCAGCATAACATGTTATTAATCGATTAAACTTATACGATACGTCATCGTTTTACGAGAAAAAATATAAGTTTAAAGCTGCGAACGACGAAGTTATGCGCAGTACGAAAAAGAAAATGATAATAATTTATATTAACGTTACATTAAACGTATGAATACGCGATGTATGTTACGTGTTTTAAACATTCGTTAACTTAATCTTATTAAGCATTTTAAAGAAAGATAAATGATCGTACGTAAATGAAAATGATTATATATTATTAGTTAAAGATAAAATCTTTATAATCAGAGTTAAGCTTATAAAATAAAACATTTATCGTTTAATATCGTACGACGACAAGAAAATCTTAATAATATTACATGAAAAACTAGAAGAACTTATTAATTTAAAAGAAATAATATTACTATAATAATTATGATATAAAAGATTTAAATACGCAAGTCATGCTAAAATTAAATTAATCTTTATTATGATTAACGACTTATTTTTAAACGAGTTAAATAATTTGTACGAAATAAATATATTAAAAAATTTAATTCGTTAACATTTTTATTATTATACAGAATATTTAGTAATCATTTTATAATTTAACAATGCGTTAAACGTTTATACGTCATGCATTTAAAGTAAGTAAACACGAATCGTTCATTATACGCTTATAAGACTCATTACTAAAGTATTAAAAAGATTATATTCGAATATTTAAGAATTATATAATTCAGTATCATTAAGAAGATTTTCGTACGCAGTTATACTAATGAACGATTATATTAAAAAATCATGAATTAATTTCTTAAAGAACAAGAAAGGTTTTTATGACTGATTTATTTACATAGTTTCGAGATTAAAACGACTCACTGAATAAAGACTAGTACATTTTAAAGTTAATGAAGAAGAAGAATATATTAATTATGCATTATTGCGCTAATGTAAGATTAAAGAAATCTTTATTAAGTAATTAACGTTTTACATTTTTAAGCATAACGCAGTAAGCGAACGAAACTAAAAAACGCTTTGTACGATGAAGAACTCGTTATTTTTAAACGTAAAGTTATTTAATATGTTCTGAGCTAAAGCTATGCACGTCGTTAACGAACTTAGAAATTTATTATTAATGTTAAAAAAAAATAAAGTTTTAAATTATATAATTAGCAGCATATAATTAAACGTAACTCATTTACGCGTATTTAATAACGTCGTTTATATGCACATTTTAAAAAAGAAACGAATTAAATTAAACATAAAACGTACATGAATTAACATTTTCATGAGTTACACGAAATTTATTAAGAAATATTAAATATGAAATTCTTAACAGCGATTTATTCATGAATTATTAACAGTTATTATTAATGAGTTAAAATTTAACGCTTATTTATTTAACGAGTTTTTTCTTAATTTTATTAAAACTAAGAATGTTAATTATATTATCTTAAATGCATTACGCTTTAAAGACTAATTACGTATTAATAAATAAACTTAATAAATAAAAAAGAAAATGATAAAATTTTACGAGTCAGTACATACTGAAGCGATTATTACATCTGTTTTAAGAGACGAAAAAAGCATTTAAAATAAGTTCTCGAGCTTAAAAGTTTTTAAACGAGACAGAGAACGTTTTAAAAAAGATGATTAAATAATAATAATCGAAATAACGAAGTCAGATGCTGAAGTAAAGCTTACAGTATTAACAAGAAAAGATGCTCGAGTAAAACTCGCTGACTTAATGTTACTCGCTTATAAAATAATAAGAAATAATTATCTTAATATTAATCTGCGCGTTACACGAGATTCGTACGAACTGAATATAAGAAAAATAATTAACTCGTCTGTTATTAGTTAAGAGCTACTTAAAATACTAAAGAATATAACACGTAAAAAACGTAATGCATAAGAAAAATAATTAACTCGTCTGCGCATTAATTAAAAGCTACTTAAAAGTTATTAACGATGAGCGAAATTTAAAAAACGAGCGACATGCTAAATATAGCGCACTTTATAAAATTAGTAAAGCATGAGAAAGTTTTACGTAATTAATTAAGACTAACGAATATAAAAATTTTATTTAATAAAAAGATTTATGTATTAAATAAAAGAGCTAAGCTTATAAAAATAAAATTAAGTTCTTCGTACGAAAAAGCTAAAGAATTAAAGATTTATAAAGAGATATTAAAAGACTCTGTTCATAAAAGAAACTAACGAAATATTATTTAAACTAAATTAAAAAGTTTATAAACATACGAAATATGAAAGTTAAATAAACTGCTCGAAGAAAGAAAGCTTATTAAATGTAAATAAATGTTTAAATTAAAATACGATAAGAATGAAAGAATAATAAAGTACAAAGCTCGTTTAATTACTTAAGAATTCTCGTAACAAGAAAACATTAATTATAAGAAAACGTTCGCATTAATCGTACGAAAGAAATTACTAAGAATTTTCTTAGCTATAATCGTTACATTAAATTTAAAGCTTTATTACATAAATGTTAAAGTAGCATATTTAATTAACGATTTAAAGACAGAAGAATGAGAGATTTATATACGAATTTTAAAATAAATAAATAAATAACAAGATCGTACGAAGTTAATATAACGAATTATAAAGAGTTTATATGAATTAAAACAATTAGCACGCTTATGAAACAAGAAGTTAATCGCTTTTTAAAAAGAATAAGAAGATAAGTTTATGCTAATAAATGAAAGCATTATGTACGCATCGTACGAGTTAAAATTTAGCATAATTAATATTTACGTAAACGATTTACTCATTAAATTAATAATAATGAACTTAATAAAAGAAGTAAAGACAGCGCTCTGCGAGAAATTTAACATGCATGATTTAAAAAAGGCTTAAATGATTATTAATATGCGAATTATACGTTATAAAACTAAAAGATTATTAACATTTAATTAAACATTATACATTTGCGAAGTATTATAAGATAAAGACTTAATAACATGTAACACAATATTCGTACTTATAATTCTTAAATCATACATGTTGTTAAAAGACGAAAGCAACAGCGAATTAATATAAATTATCTCATATTAACGCTTAATTAAAAAGCTTTTATACATTATTTACGAAACACGATTAAATATAATCTTCGCGATTAATTATCTTTTACAGTAATACTCGAATTCTCGCGTTAATTATAATAAAGTCATTAAAAAAATGTTACGATATTTTAAAAAAACGATAAATATAAAAATTCATTACAATGATTCGTACAACGACACGAAGCATTTATTAATTATTTTAAATTACTCGAATAATAACTTTACAGAAAATATAATGAAACGAAAGTTCATTATAAGCTATTATTTTTTCTTAATAAGAAATATAATATATTAAAGCTTAAAGAAATAACGTACAATATTTATCTTTATTACGAAAGTCGAGTACATTATTATAAATCATGTCGTTAAACAAGTTTTATGACTTCGTCGTTTTCTCGTAAAATTATCTTTAAATAAAATTCTCGTACTCGTACAAATTTTAAAAGATAATTAAGCTAGTTTAAATTTAATTAAGAACGTTAAATATTAGAATAAAACTAAGCATATTAATGTTTAATATTACTATGTTAAAGAACTAGTACGAGATAATTACGTGCGAATGAAATGAGTATTCATTAAGAAATAACTAGTAAACGATTTTACTAAAGCTTTATTTAAGATAATCTATATGAAGCACAGAAGAAAGCTGAGTATTTTATCTGTTATATCGAATTAATTATTATTAAACATTCAGATTTAAATAAGATTCATTAAAGCAGTTAAAGTACATCGTACGAAGATTTTATATTAATTATTAACTGCGAAAGCATTTAATTATAAACGAATAAAAGGTTTAAAAGAAAGTGCTTTTAAGCAGTATTTAAAACATTAATTCTACTCTTTTCTTACTGAGTTTTTAACGAGAAAATCATTAAATGCACTTAATTAACAGAGAATATGTAAACTAAAGAGTTTATAAATTTAAAAAAAGATATGTTACGTTTTAACGTACGATATATTATCTTAAAGAAAATGTTAAATATTAAAATTATTATATCGTACGACGTATAGCGTACGACGTAATTAGCTATTCTTATTAAAACTAGTGTTAAGTACAGAGTTTTCTTCGTATCTTCGTACGTTACAAACTGTACTTGTTACATACTTTAGTAGCGACATACTAAATATAGAATATACACGCTGTATACTAACGATCTCGTTTATTATTACTGTTGTACATATATAACTAAACCTTCGCCGTATATTTAACATTTCTCTGTTAAGCTTATGAAACGTTAGTGCGAATATATATTTTCTATTCGTAAAATCTTATTTTTTACTATATCGTATATGCGTTTTTAAATTTTATAAGCGCACGATAAACTTATAATTTTAATAAACACGTTAATGCATCGTAATAAAGATTTCTTAATGATCGTAATTAAATCGTACTGTTTTATAATTTTATATAAAATATACAAAGTTATATAAGTAATAAAATCGCGTAATATTAAAGCTCGTAAACGAAAGAACAATCTGATTTACGTTATTTAAATAGCTTTAATATAATCATAACGTTAATTTATAAACATAAGCTTTAAATTATTCACGACGCTTTTCAGATCGTCGACGAAGGTTTTAAACGCACGCTTCAGTATTGCATTATTATCTTCGTTGCGAGAAATAACGTAATTATTAAAATGTGATTTGCGATTAATTTAGCATTTAATAAACTTCTTCTTATAATTTAGTAATAAATTAAGCTTTAAATAAAAAGTTATTCGCTCATAAGTTACTTTATAAATTT
>JAABUO010001833.1_pt1 | contig 26822 bp, 26 predicted proteins | sample 5559291 | NCBI WGS metagenome assembly JAABUO01 (sample SAMN10711878, study PRJNA513372) | rock metagenome | isolation source: Antarctica rocks | place: Antarctica: Victoria Land, Finger Mt sud
TCTTCGCGACCGGCTGGCGGCGATGTCAGCCACGCCATTGACCCCGCCCATCCTGAGTCAGCTGCGAGAGCTGCTTGCTGACGCGCGCCAACAAGGCGCATCCATCCTGGGAGAACCGGGTGCCGCTTCAACGAAACCCATTCTCATCCTGAACGCCAAAGCACAAATGGAAATCGCCCAGGCGGACCTCTTCGCTCCAGTCCTGACTGTGCTCCACGCCTCAACAGTTCAGGAAGCGATCGCGCTTGATAAGGTATGCCCGTTCGGCTTGACGGCCAGCATCTTTGGGGACGAATCGGCTGCCCGCCTCCTCGCCGCATCGCTGACCGTGGGTACGGTTACGATCAACGATCTCATCGTCCCTACGGCCGATCCGCGCGTTCCCTTCACCGCACGCCGAGGCAGCGGCTTCGGCGCAACTCGCGGACGAGAAGGCCTGCTCGCAATGACGGTGCCCAAGGTGATCTCCGCACCCCGCAGCAAAAGCCGCCGCCACCTCGCACCCACCTCGGCGGCGCATGAAGCTCTCTTCACCGCAGTCATCACGGCACAGCACGCGCCAACCCTGCGCCAACGCCTCGCCGGCGCAGCCGCAATGGTAAAAGCAGCAACCCGCATTAAATAACAGGAGCAGACGCATGAAGGTTGGAATCATTGGAAGCGGTCTGGCAGGCCTGGCCGCGGCCTGTACCCTCGCTGCTCGCGGGCATCAGGTGGAGGTGTTCGAAAAGAATTCCTGGCTTGGCGGTAAAGCGGCGCAGTTGCGGGCCGATGGCTTCCGCTTCGACATGGGACCCACCATTCTGATTCAACCTTCGGTACTGCGCCGCATCTTTGACGAGGCCGGACGCCAGCTCGAAGATTACATTCCGATGACGCGCCTCGACCCGCAGTGGCGGTGCTTTTTCGAGGATGGTACATGCATCGACCTGCGCGACAATACCGCCGAGATGGCCACCACGCTCGAAGCTATCTGGCCGAAGATGGGCGCGGGTTATCTCAAGTTCCTCGAGCAGTCCGAGCAGCTTCACTCCATCTCCGACCGCTTCTTCTTCTGGCGCTCCATAGGGTCGATGCGCGACACCATGGACGTCAAAGGAGCCTTCGACCTGAACGTTCTGCGCGACGTAATGCGCATGCGCCTGGGCAAAACTGTTGGCAGTGTTATCCGCGAGAATATCCCCGACCCGAACGTCGCGCAGATGCTGGACCACTTCGTCCAGTACGTCGGCTCCTCGCCCGATGCGTCTCCCGCGATCCTGTGCGCCATCGGCCACATGCAGATGGAAGAAGGAATCTGGTACCCAAAGGGGGGCACCCGCGCGGTCCCTGAAGGGATGGTCAAGCTTGCCCGCGAACTGGGCGTAAGCTTCCACACCGACACTGGCGTGGCCCGCATCCGCACCGACGCACCATCTTCCGGTGCAAGCCACGGCAAGTTGACCGGGCTCGTCACCTCGACCGGCGTCTCGTTCGCGTTCGACGCCGTCGTTTCGAACTCCGACGCGGTTCGCACACACCGCGAGCTGATTGGCGGATCTGTCGCCCGCAGCTTTGACCATCGCCGCTCGTATGAAGCCGCCTGCTCGGGCGTGGTCCTTTACCTCGGGCTGAACAAGCGCTACGACCATCTCGCCCACCATGACTTCGTCTTCTCGCGCGACCCGCACGAGGAGTTCCACGCCATCTACGACCAGGGCGAACCCGCACCCGACCCCACCTGCTACCTCGCCGCCACGGCCCAGACCGACCCTGACTCCGCGCCAGCCGGAGGCGAAGCCCTGTACGTTCTGGTGCACACACCCTACCTGCGCCCGCATCACGACTGGAAGAAGATGTTTCCCGCCTATCGCCAGGTGATTCTCGACAAGCTGAAGCGTACCGCCGGCATGACCGACATCGAGGACCGCATCGTGTACGAGTCCGCCCTGACCCCACAAGACATTCACGAGCGTTACCGCGTGCTCAACGGAGCCATCTATGGAATCTCGTCGCATGGCGTGTTCAACGGTGCGTTCAAGCCAGCCAACCGGTCCAAGGATTTGCCCGGTCTGTATCTTGCCGGAGGTGCCGCGCATCCAGGACCGGGTATGCCCATGGTCATGATGTCCGGGTGGATTGCCGCCGATTCACTCGATCAAGACGCTGGACATTAAGCAGATTCACAGAGGGTTTAGAGAACCGGGAACATCAGGAACAAACGCAGATTCCCTTCGGGAATGACAACCAGTTCCCTTCAGGGAATGATAACCAGAACCCGGAGGTTCAACAGTATGACCGCGCCGCACATTTCGCCCTCGGTCCTGGGCTTCTTCCGCAGCATTGTGCGTGGCTACTTTCGCCGCCACTTCCGGGCCGTCCGCATTGCCGGCGCATCCCGGCTTTCGGGCGTTGCGCCCGGCACCCCGCTGATTGTCTATGCGAACCACAGTTCATGGTGGGATCCCATGGTCTGCGTCCTGCTTGCGCACAGGCTTCTGCCACACCGAAAACACTTCGCTCCCATGGATGCGGCTGCGCTTGAGCGGTACGCCGTTCTAAAGCGCGTCGGCATCTTCCCGATTGAGATGAACTCCGCCCGCGGAGCCGCGCAGTTCCTGCGCACCGGACTGCAACTGCTGGCTGGCGATGCTGTGCTCTGGATTACCCCGCAGGGCCGCTTCGCCGATCCGCGCGAACGCCCGCTCGTCTTTAAGCCTGGCCTCGCTAAGCTCGCTCACCGCGCAGGACCAGGCTGCGTCGTGCTGCCGTTGGCAATTGAATACACCTTCTGGGACGAACGGCTTCCTGAAACCCTGCTGGAGTTTGGCGCGCCTGTTCTGGTCGGCGACAGTTCGCCTGAAGAGCTTGCGTTGCAGTTGGCCCAGGCGCTCGAGGGAGCGCAGAACTCGCTCAAGGGGAAAGCTATGGAGCGCAATCCGCTGCAGTTCGATCTGCTCGCCGACGGCACAGCGGGCGCGGGTGGCTGGTATGGCGTGGGCAAGCGCCTGTTCAGCCGGCTGTCGCGTCGCCCTTATCAGCCCGACCATACGGCGCATCCGGTGGTTCTGCGCGCCGTCGCGCCTGTGTCCCGTCAGGACGTGCTCTAACTATGTTGGCATTCGCTGTCATTTCGTTCCTGTGTGCCGCGTTGCCGTGCGCCCTCTTCTGCGCCAACCTGGCCAAGTATCGCGAACCCCCTCTACTCGAGGCAGAAGCCGTAGACGCGACACGTGAATACCGGGAACAGCCCGTCCTCTTCCCTGACCTTGCCTCCCAGACTCCTGCTGCGCCTCTGCTCCACAATCTGGCTGCCCTCAGCCCCGTTTCGGTCCTGATCCCCGCTCGCAACGAAGCTGCGGGGATCGCCGCTGCAATCTCTTCGGTGCTGGCCACCCGCGGAGTGGAATTTGAAATCGTAGTCATGGACGATCACTCCACCGATGACACAGCCGCCATCGTTTCGAAGCTGGCCGAGCAAGACGTACGGATTCGCCTCCTCCGGTCCGCGCCACTCCCTGCGGGCTGGAACGGCAAGCAACACGCCTGCTGGCAGCTAGCTGAGGTCGCCCGCAACCCCGTCCTCTGCTTCATGGATGCCGACGTCCGCCTGGAACCTGACTGCCTGGCGCGCATGGCTTTGCTGCTCAATAAAAGCAACAACAGCCTGGTCAGCGGATTTCCACGCCAAATAACGGGCAGCGTGTTCGAGTGGCTCCTGATCCCACTCATCCACTTCGTTCTACTAGGTTTCCTGCCGGTTGCACGCATGCGCACTAGCACAGATCCAGCGTTTGCAGCAGGTTGCGGCCAATTCCTCCTGGTCCATGCTAAGGCTTACTTCCGCACCGGCGGCCACGCTGCCATTCGGGAAACCATGCACGACGGTATCCGCCTGCCGCGTCTGTTTCGCGAACACGGCCTCAAAACCGACCTCGCCGACCTTACACACCTTGCGCGCTGCCGGATGTACACGTCAGCCGCGCAGGTCTGGAACGGTCTCGCCAAAAATGCGACCGAGGGTATTGCCATACGCTCGCGCATTGGGCCGATTTCGGGGGTCCTGCTGCTGGGTCAGGTTTGGCCGTTCGTTTTCATATTTTTCGCAGTGCTATTACTGACCCTCGCAGCATTTTTCCACGTGCGCACGGCACTCACTCACCCCGCAGCAGTGGTGTTGATCCTGGCTGCCGGAATCTGCGCGTGGCTGCCGCGATTCCTGGCCGTGAGCCGCTTCCGCCAGGATTGGCGCAGCGCGCTGCTGCACCCCGTGGGCATTCTGCTCCTGCTCGCAATCCAGTGGTATGCGTTTCTGCGCCAGCTACTGCGCCGTCCGGTTGCCTGGAGAGATCGAGCGTATACGCCGTCCCCGGCCAGCAAAACCACGTAGGAATGGACCGGTTTCGCTCAACCTCATCCCATTAGAAACGTCATCCTGAACACAGCGAAGGATCCCTGTATTCGCCTGACCACGCACACAGTTTTATAGATGTGCTGTAGGCGCAAAGAAGGCCTTCCGGAAACTCCGGAAGGCCTTCTCAGTCCAAATTCAGTGAAGCTACAGCTGTGGTGTTGCCGGAGCCGCCGATGGATTGAGCTTCTGCGCCGCAATCAAACCTGCCGCACCCTTCGCGTCCTTATCCTTCAACTGTGCGTAGATCACGCGAGCCTGTTCCGTCTTGCCCTCTGAGGCATACAAGTCAGCGAGCTGCAACTGAGCCTGACCCGCAGGGACGGCGTTGGTCGGATGCTTTGCCAGGTCGTCATACACGTCGATGGCCTGCGGATCGCGCCCGGTCTGGCGATAGAGGTCAGCCAGTGCCAGCTTTGCCAGCGAAGCCAGACCCTTGTTCCATCCGCCTGCCACTTGCTTCAACGTCGCCTCTGCCTGCTGGGTCTTTCCCTCTTCGATGTAGGTCAGCCCTTGAAAATAGTGTGCGTTATGCCCAGCTGTAGTTGAGGAATATTTGTCCGCAACTTGCGCGAACTGGACATTCGCCGCCTTGGCCCGGTCTGCTGCTGAAGCGAATGTCTTCGAACCCGGAAGAGGAGGCTGTCCCGGAGTCTGCAAGCCAGTCTGGTAGGTCTCCATCGCCTGCCCAAACGCGTTTGAAGCAGCGTTGGCGCGTGAATGGGCAACTACACCCACGATGACGGCAACGATGATGAGTGCCAGCAGGATGGACGTCGTTACAATTACCGATTTGCGGTTCTGGCTCGCCCACTCGAGACCATGGCTGGTCGTGGTAACGAAGTGATCTTGCTTCAACTCTGCTTTTCTCTGCTGATCCACGTCTCTCGATCTTCTTTCTCGAACCTGATTCGAGCGGACGGAGCACGCTCACCAGCCCTAAGTCTATCAGGCTTGAAACGCTAATTTCCTGCGACTGTCTCCTGGCCTCCGACGATGGGCGGTTCTGCCTGTAGGAAGCGGACGGTCCCATCCACCACGGGGCGTGCGCATTCGGAGGGTGCCATATGTCCGCATCCTTCCACCAGCAGCAGGTTCGATCCTGGAATCTCACGGTGCATGGTTTCACCCACCGAAGATGGAATCAGCGTGTCGTTCGCGCCCCAGACAATCAGCGTTGGCCGGCTGATGTTGTGCAATTGAAAGTCCAGCAAATCGCGTCCATTCTTCATCGCGCTCAGGCTGCGTTGGATGACCCAAGCGTTGCTCCGAAGCCTGCGGATCACCGCACGTTGCACAAAGCCGGGCAACGCCACTGGGTGAGGCGACAACATAACCTGCAGCTGCTCCAGACCTGCGGCATCGTGCGGTGTGAACAGCGAATCCGCAAACGTTGGCGGGAAATAAATGCCAGCAGTGTCGTAAACTACCAGCCGGTCCACCAGCATCGGATGGTCGGCGGCGAGCTTCAACGCAACCCACCCGCCCATGGACCACCCAGCAACATCCGCCCGGTTAAGTCCCACTGCACGCATGAAGTCGACCACTATCTTTTCTTCAAGAGCGATCGAGTAGACCACATCGGGCCTGGCGGAACGCCCGTAGCCCAGCAGATCCAACGCGTACACATGGAATCCTTGCGCGGCGAGCGCAGAAATCATAGGAGCCCAATCCTCACCGCGCGCGCCCAGGCCATGCACCAGCAGCAACGGTTTGCCGGGCTGTGCACTCCGCGCCGGCGCGTCAAAGAAGTGAATGCGGTTGCCATCTACGTTGACGTAACGGCTATGCACACCGCTGCGCCAAAGATGAAACCGAACTGCCGCGTCACTCACCGCGATGGGAGCAAGATAAAAGGTCACCGCTGCACCGCAGAGCAGCACCACGAAGACGAGCAGCAGACTCCAGAGCCAGCGCTTCATTCACCCTCATGATGCTACCGGTGTGCGATTTACTTCAACGGCAGCGGCACGCCGTACTCTTCGCTGAAAACGGTGTGGCTGGACGGAAAGCGGCCGCCGTCGAACTTGTCTGGCCCCTTCAGATGTCCGACGGCAAGCAGGCCCACCACCCAGTAGCTGAGCGGAAGCCGCAGCGCCTCGTGAACCTTTTCCTGCTCGAAGCCTTCCATGGGAGCGGTGTCGTAGCCCAGCACCTCCGCCATCAGAAGCATGTGGGTGAACGCCAGGGCGACCTGCTTGTTCAACCATAGCTTCATCTGGTCGGGCGTAAAGCTGGACATATAGGTAGATACGCTGCTTTGCGCCTGCGCCGCGTAACTCTCCGGCATGCCGCCCGCGCGTCCCATCTCAAGCATCATGCCAAGGTCCTTGCGCCAGCCGTCCATATCGCCGCAGGCCACGATGACTGCCGAGGCCTCTTCGACCTTAGCCTGGTTGTAACTTGCCGCGCGCAGTTTCCTCTTGTGGTCGGGGCTCTGCACCACAATAAAGCGCCAGGGCTGCATGTTGTATCCGCTCGGAGAGTGCAGGCCGGCATCGATGATCTGGCGCAGGTCGTCAGTCGGCAGCGGTGTTCCGTCAAAACTGGGAGTAGAGCGGCGGCTTTGAATCGCCTCGGCAAGGCTCTTGCTTGTCTTCGAACCCGTCAGCATAGTTCCTCTTTCACCTGCAATTTCAAACCTGGCTGACGGGGAATTCAAGCGCAGGCGAAGTCAATGTTCGTGCTACGAAAAATTGCGCTTGCAACGTTCAGCCCTCGCCTGGTGCTCAGGCTCGAACCGATCAGTGAATGTCCGCCATGGGTGACTCGGTTGCATAGGGCGCTGCACCTGGAGCGTCGGTAAAGATCCAAACTCCATGAAACACCGGGCGCAAGTCCGGATGTGCAGCGATCAGCGCAGCCATGGCATCGTTATTACGTTGGCGCGCAGTATTGGCATCACCTAAGGCATCCACCTTCAGGTGAGCAACGATGTCGGCGTTCCCTAGAAAGTCGTCCACGCCCAACGAGGTGAAGTGAAACTCTTGCCCAGCCGCATTTTTGATCACCAGAGGAGCAGCGTCCGAGACGCCGTTCTGAACCGCAGGCGGGGTAGCCGTCGTCATCTCGGAATCCAGCTTCTGCTGATGGGTGCTTGAGATGAATCCGGCCGGCATTAGCAGGACCCTGGCTTGCTGATACGCCAACCACGCGGCCCAGTCCTGCTGTTTGGACGCGAGCGCGCGCGCTTCGCGCCAGTACGACAGCCCATCCTTGCCGCCCGAAGTCAGCGCCATTGGATACAGTCCGCCGAGCTTCCAGACACCACCATCCTGGCGCATCAGGAAGGAGAGCTGCCAGGGCTTTTCACCCTGAAACCGCACCATCGCGAACGCATACCGTCCGGAGGGAAGCTGAGGGATTGTGAAGTCAACCGTGTTCTCACTCTTGTTCAGCATGCAAAAAAAATCTGCATCGGTGCCTGCTTTGATCGACGTTCCATCCAGCAGATAAACCTGTTCAATCTGCGGCTGACCACCCTTCAGGTGCGGTGCTGTGGTACTGACCACGTTAGCGATTGCAGCGAAATTCCCCTGCAAATCAGCTATGGTAAGACCCTGGACGGCGGACGTGTTGTTTGCTTGCATGTCGCTCGCCAGGGTTAACGCGGCCTGCGAAATAGCCTGCCGGTCAGCCGCAGTCATCGCCGATTGCGTTACGCAGGTCTCCGCCCGCGCTGTAATCGCTAAAGCCGGCAAAGCTGCCAGCGCACCGCAGAGAATCCAGTTCCATCGCATCCGTTGCACGCCGATACCTCGTACCTTCCCGCCAGTTTACATCCGCCCGCACGGTCTCGTCATGCAGACGTGCAGGCAAGGCAATAATGATCGTTCGTTGACACTCCGCAGCGACCGTTAGAAGTGGCTGCATCTGCATCGCGAGAGGTCGCTGCATTTGCATCGCGCCCAAAGCGCACCTACACTGGAGGGGTTGTCGATCATAAGGGACGTGGGCTGTTAGCTCAGTTGGTTAGAGCGCCTGCCTTACAAGCAGGATGTCGGGGGTTCGAGTCCCTCACGGCCCACCACAAACTTACGAACTGTGCTCTGCCACATTGCTTCGAATTCCTCCTTCCTTGGCGTCAAATTCTCATTCGTGCTCTGCCACGGGGGGTTCGAGTCCCTCACGGCCCACCACAAATCCCCTCGCATCGTTCCTCTACAATCGGCAGGTGCCCGCGCGCCTGATACTCAACGCTGACGACTTCGGCCAGACGCCTGGAATCAACCGGGCGATCGAGGAACTCCACCGAGCTGGCGCGCTCACCTCGGCCACTCTGATGGCTGGAGGCGCGGCATTCGAATCCGCAGTTGACATAGCTAGACGGAATCCCGCGTTAGGTGTGGGCTGCCACGTTGTGCTGGTGGATGGCGCTCCGATTGCGCCCGCCGATTCCGTTTCTTCGCTGCTTGGCCGCGACCGCAAAAACTTCCGTTCGTCGATCGCCGAGTTTGCTCTCGCTGCCCTGCGTGGCGCCATTCGGCCTGAGGATGTCGAACGAGAGTCCATCGCCCAGATTCAGCGGCTTCAACACGCAGGCATTCAGATCACGCATCTCGACTCCCACAAACATACCCACCTGTTTCCTGCGGTGCTGAGGCCGTTGCTACGGGCCGCCGTATTTACAGGAGTCCACGCCTTACGGCGTCCCTTTGAGCCGCGCTGGTCCACCAAGTTAGCCGGTGCCCCGCTGCTGCGCCGCCTTCAATTACAGGCTCTGGGAAAGTTTGCTTCCTCCTTCGACCAGCTCACCCGTCTGCCCGACAGTCCAGTCCGCGTTCCAGATGGAACGCTGGGTATTGCCGCGACCGGTACTCTGGATGCACCACACCTGCGCTCAATGCTTGAAGCTCTGCCGAAGGATGGCACCTTTGAACTCTGCTGCCATCCTGGCTATGTGGACGCCACGCTCGTAGGACAGAAAACTCGTCTGCGCGCCACACGCGAGATCGAGATGCTTGCCCTGCACGAAGTCATTCCCGAGATTCTCCGCACCCAACATCCTCCGCAACTCATCCACTATGGACAGATCTAATCATCGGCTGAATCTTCGACGCTTCTGATCTCCAGGAAATTATGACCCAGCAACCCGCGCCTGTTGAATCTCCGGTCAAGCGGAGCGACCGTCCTCTGCGCATCGGAATCACCTGCTATCCGACCTATGGGGGATCAGGTGTGGTCGCGACGGAACTGGGGATCGAACTCGCCGCGCGAGGACACGATGTTCACTTCATCACCTCCTCGCCTCCCTTCCGCTTGACCGGGCGCGAGTCGAACATCCACTTTCACCAGGTGGAGTTATTTCACTATCCTTTGTTCGAGCATCCGCCATACGATCTTGCATTGGCCACGCGCATGGCCGAAGTTGCCGAGTTCTACAAACTCGATCTGCTGCATGTTCACTATGCGATTCCGCATTCCGTCTCCGCTTACCTGGCGCGGCAGATGCTCCTCACGCGTGGCCTGCACCTTCCGTTCATCACCACCTTGCACGGAACGGATATAACCCTGGTCGGACTCGATCCTTCCTACCTCCCCATCACGCGCTTCGGTATCGAGCAGTCAGACGGCGTGACCGCAATCTCTGCATATCTGGGCCAGCGCACGCACGATGCCTTTCAGATTGCGACTCCGATCGAGATCATCCGCAACTTCGTCAACTGCGATGTTTACCAAGCGAATCCGGATCTGATCGCTGCCATGCGCCCGCGCTATGCAGAGGCAGACGAGAAGCTGCTGGTTCATCTTTCAAACTTCCGTCCGGTGAAGCGTGTAGCCGATGTGATTCGCGTCTTCGCACAGGTAGCAGCGGCCATGCCGGCACGGTTGATGCTGATCGGGGACGGTCCCGATCGCTCTACGGCCGAGCACCTGGCGCGCAGCCTGGGTATCGCCAGCCGCATCCATTTCGTCGGCAAGCAGGACAACGTCAACGAGCTTCTTCCCCTGGCTGATCTGCTGGTCATGCCGTCCGAGATGGAGTCGTTCGGGTTAGCCGCGCTCGAGGCTATGGCCTGCCGGGTGCCTACCATCGCGACCCGGGTAGGCGGAGTGCCTGAACTGATTGATGACGGCGTCAACGGCCTGCTGTTCGAGGTAGGCGATACAGACGGCATGGCGCATGCCGCCATCGCGCTGCTCCAGGATGAAGCGCGTCTCGAGAGCATGTCCAACGCCGCGCGCAGGACGGCCAAAGATAATTTCTGCGCCTACAGCATCGTAGAAAAATACGAGATGTACTACCGCAAGGTGCTCGACAAAACCGGTAACTAAAGCGGATTTAGAGATGGTGTAGAGAACCGGGAACAGCAGAACAAACGCAGATTCCCTTCGGGAATGACAACCAGAACACGGAAGAGCTATCTACATCCACTTACTACCTTGTTGTAAACCCGATTCACATTTTTGTAGAGTCGTCATCCTGAACGTAGTGAAGAGCCTGCCCTGTAAGGGATCTCTGTATTCGCCGAACCTCGCAACGCTGTACACCATGACGACTTATCAAAAGCGCTTGAATTTCAGCCCTGCACTCAGAGAGAGGACCGCGTCTTTCATTGCTTCCCAGCCGCCTTCGGCACCGGCGAGCACGGGCATCTTCAACGTGACCTTGGTTCCCCGCCCCGGCCTGCTCTCCATTGCAACCTCGGCACCCGCACCATAAAGAACTTCCATCCGCTCGCGCACATTTTTCATTCCGATCCCGGTTCCCGGCCGCAGAATGTTACCCGCACTCGGCCTTCCCGGCTCAATGCCAACGCCGTCGTCCTCGACTTCAATCAGCAGCCGTCCGTCCTCGACGATGCGGCTGCGCAGCGTAACGGTTCCGCCTTCAATGCGCGGCTCGAGCCCATGTTTAATCGAGTTCTCAATCAAGGGCTGCAACAGCATACTGGGCACGATCACATCGAGCGTCGCCGGGGCAATGTCCTTCACCACGCGCAGCTTTTCCCCAAAGCGCACCACCTCAATGTCCAGGTAATCGTCCGTAAAGGCCAGCTCTTCCGAGAACGGGACGAATGCCTCGCGCTCTTTCAGCAGGATGCGCAAGATGTTGGCCAGCTTCACGATCATCTCGCGCGCCAGTTCGGGTTGCGAGCGCACCAGCGACGTAATCGAGTTGAGCGTATTGAACAAAAAGTGTGGATTGATCTGCCGCTGCAAAGCGTCCAGCCGTGCCTCCAGCAGCAGACGGGACTGCTCTTCCAACTTGCGTTCAATGCGGATCTGATTCCATATCTTGAGCGGAATGCCCACGACGACTGGTGACGCCGCGCAGATGGCCAACTCGACTGCCCATCTGGATGAGTGCAGATTGAAAAAGCGTCTGGGGTACTGTCCCGACAGCTCACTGATGCCAAACTCCATTGCCGTAATCAGCAGCAGGAGCATGATCTGCGGGTCGAAATGCGGCCGCTTCAGATTACGCGTGACCCAGCGATAGAGGCTGATATCGATCAGCGGCGAGAACGACCAGATGTCCTCCGCGTCGGCGAAGCGCGCGAAGGCGCCGGCCATGGCAGCGACCGCCAGGTTGACCGGGAGCGCGAAATATTCGCCGTGGGCCAGCGCTGGAAGTGCCAGGATGGTGCCTCCAGCCATTGCTGCAAGCGGACCTATCAGCAGCCCCAACAGCACGGTGGCTTCAAAGCTGATATCGGCTGCCAGAAAGTTCGGAACGCGCACGCGAATCCAGACACCGAGCATCAGGGGCAAGCAAATAATTGCGACTAGCGTGGCTCTCTGGCGCAGGCTTCGCACAGGCAGCAGCAACAAATTCCGAAAGCGTTGCGCCCGCGCGAGCGAGCTGGAGAACGCCGCAGCCACGCCCAGCTCAACCAGCAGGGTGATGAGAATCAACGTTGTGGTGACGGGCCTCACCCCAATACTGTACCGCTCTTGTGCGGCTCCATTCTACGTATACCGAAGCAGCGAACGAACTTGAAACGGAATGCAATGCAGAGCATCCAATCGCTGGCGATACAGTACCCGCCTATACTCTGCCTATGCCGTTTGTCTCAGTACGCAAGCTTGCCGATGCCAGTCTCCCGACACGCTGGGGTCAGTTTCGCATTCTCGGCTTCGAAGGTGTCGTCGAAAGTCCGCAGGCGTGCAATCAGGATCTTCCGGCTCCCGCAGTGCGGATTGAGTCCGCGGTGGTCTTGGTGATGGGTGACATTCACGCCGCACCGCCCATCGTACGCATCCACTCGCAGTGTCTTACCGGAGACGTATTTCACTCGCTGCGCTGCGATTGCCGTCAGCAACTTGAACTGGCACTCGCAACGATTGCCGAAGCAGGCAGCGGGATTGTGCTCTACGAAAATCAGGAAGGCCGCGGCATCGGCCTGATGGCCAAGCTGCAAGCTTACGAGTTGCAGGATCGCGGACGCGACACCATAGAAGCGAATCTCGAACTAGGCTACGCAGCCGACTGCCGGCACTTCGAACTGCCCGCCGAAATCCTCAAGCTGATGGGTGTTCCCGCAGTGCGGTTGATCACCAACAATCCTGAGAAGGTGCATGCGCTGGAAGCTGTCGGGGTCAAGGTCGTCGAACGCATTCAGGCAGATGTGATCGCCGCGCCCGAGAGCGAAGCCTATCTGAAAGTGAAACGCGAAAAGATGGGCCACCTTGGCACCGAGCCATCGCTTACGCGGTGAACCCCGCCAGGCGCATAGCGCTGGCCACTTCGGGGTTGCGCTTGAACGTATTCCACACAAAACTTGTGCGCAGATTCTCTGCCATCAGCATGCCAATCCCCTGGTCAATACCCAGCACATCGGTGTCATACCAATTCGCCTGCGGATGGAATGCATCGACAAATCCGTAGCGTCCAAAGGCCTGCGGATAAGTTGCGTGCAGGCTGGACAACACTTCCAGGCACTCCGCCGGCAGAAACGGTAACGACCCGGCTGCGGCGCAGGGCACGACCGATCCATCCACGCGCCCCATGAGAGGCGGGCCGCCCCACGCGGTATATCCGTGCTGCGAATCCGAAGCAGTAATACCCCAGTATTGCTCCGTGTAAGGCTCGCCGCGATCAATGCAGAAAACCTTGTGGGCCCTGGTGGCTACGACGGAATTCTGAAAGTAGTTGGTGTATCGGTCACGCTTTTCACGAAAATCGAACCAGGCATGCGAGAACTGATGGATGAACAGCGGCGCGAGATCGGAGATGTAATGCAGCCCCTGGTAGTTGATATAAGGACGCGCAAACGCGAGCCACGTGCGCGGCGGCGCAGGGTAGGTTCGAGAGCCCATCCCCAGCAAGTACAGCATCATCAGCTCCGAGTAGGTGCTCCAGCGCGCCTTGAGAAAGCCCGACTCGGGCTTCCAGCCCATCGAATACGTCAGCTCACCCTCAAGCATCCACGTCCAGTCCACCCGGTCGTAGAGCGCGGAAGCCATCTCGCGGATCTCCGCTTCAATACCACCGCCGGTAAAGTGGGCACGGCAGGTGAGCACACCACACAGCAGCAGCGCCGTATCGATCGACGAGATTTCGCAGTTCCACAGCCGCTGGCCTGATTCAATATCCATGAAGTGGAACAGGAATCCATGCTCGTGGGCAGCGTGATGCAGGTGCCAGTCGAGCGTAGCGTGAACGCGCTCCCGAATTGCGGGTGCTGGCAGATAGCCGCGCTGGTCGGCGATGCACAGCCCCGTGAGCCCGAAGCCGGTAGCGGCGATGCTGCCGATCCGCCTTGTTTCCTTACCTTCAGCGCGTGCGCGGTCGCGAACCTGTCCGGTACGCTGATCGGCCTGCTCGTAGAAGAAAGCCGCAGCCCGCCGCTCGAGTTCATCGAGCAACGCATCCTGTGTGGCTGACAGCCTGAACGTCTTCGGTGCAGCCTTGGTGACCGCTCTGGATGCCCACGCAGCCGGGTTCAGCGCCAGGCTTGCAGACGCCACGCCAAGCCCCAGCAGAGCTTTCCGCCGATTCATCTACTTGATCTCCAACACCACAAGTCCGTGCGAAGGAACATCGACCTGCAGCAAACCCTGGTGCAAGCTCTCCGATTCCGCGGGCGCAGCTTTCCCGTCCAGCCTGAGCGCTTCAATCTGCTTGGAGCTTAGGTCGGCAGGGCGGCCCATCGCGTCGTAGCTCTTCAACACGTTGCCGTGGTCGCGATCGATGCGCAGCAGACTGACGTGCGCATCCGCGTTCATGCCCATGATGCTGAGCGCAAAATGCTTTGCGGGCGCAGGCGTTGCTGGCGGCGGCGAATAGTTCGCGCCGGTGCCGTTCGGCGGAGCGTAGTTCCACAGCGCCATCACCACCGTTCCATCCGGCCGCTTGGTCACCAGCGCAGAGTCCGATGCGTTGGCGATGCGGCGATCCCCCAGGTGATGCAAAGCGGCGAACACATTGAAGGCGGGCTTGGGAATGCCGTCAATCGCCATCAACCCAAAGCCGCCGTAGAACGGAGTCCTAATGATTCCCTGCTCTTCGAACACGTCGGAGAACGTCCAGTAGCTCATTATGCTGGTCAGACCGTCGCACTGGGCGATGGTTGTCGCCATCCACGGACCCATGTAGGTCGAGTCAGTCACGTCCGGCTCATTCGCATAGCTGGCGTTGTATTCGCTCAGGATAAAAGGCATGTTCGGGTAAGGAGAAGCCGCAATCTGATCATGCACCATCTTGACCGAGCGGCACACCATCGCGCGTCGCGGGATGTTCTCGGTCGTCTTGAAAACATCCTTGGCAGTGTCGTTGGCATAGACGTGACTGGACACAAAATCCACCGGCACGTTCTCTTTCTTGCAGTGTGCGAGAAAGTCACCAGCCCAGGCAGCCTGCGCGGTTGACGGTCCACCCACGCGCAGACGCGGGCTCACCTGCTTCAGCGCCCTCGCGGTGTGATCGTAGAGCTCGAAGTAAGTCGGCTGCTTCGGTGTGCCGACCCAGAAGTCGATGTTCGGCTCGTTCCAGACTTCGAAGTACCAACTGGCAACTTCGTCGGCTCCATATCGGTTCACCAGGTGCTGCGCAAACTGGCGGATCATGTCGTCCCACAGCGAATAGTCCTTTGGCGGCGAGACGTTCTGCTTGTACCAGAAGGCGTGCAACGCTTTGGGGTCGGAGGCGAGATCCTTCGCCATGAAGGAGAGTTCGACAAACGGCTTTACCCCATTGGCCAGTAAACCGTCGTAGATCTGGTCGATGTAGTTGAAGTTATAGACCTGCTTGCCGGCCTGGTCGAGCGTGAAGAAACCAGTCTCGTCCATAAAGATTCCGTGGAACCGCACGTACTTGAATCCGGTCGCCTGGTGGACCTTGCGCAAATCCTCGCGGTAGCTCTCACGCAAGGAGAGGACGGCGCGGCCCGAGCCAAACATCTGCTCCCAGAAGTGCGGAAACGGCGTCGATGGCGCATTTGCGTCGACCGTAATTGGAATCGGTTCAGAGGAATTAGTCTGCGCAAACAGCGGAGTTGGAACTACGCCGAGGAGAAGCAAAACAAGAAGTGCACGCAACTTCATAGAGGCCCTCGGGCATGCGCTACAAAAAAAAGCAGGGGCGACAAGCAACGCTTGCTGCCCCTCTGCGGGGTTCCAGGCTAGAAGTTCAGCCGGGCAAGAAATTCGATCACGCGTCCAGTATCCGCCCCGGCCGACTTGCCGAAGTTCCGATCCTGAACGTTCGTCCCAAAGCCTTCGTTGGGAATCGGTTGGAGTTGCAGAAGGTTGAAGGCGTTGTACATGTTTGCCTGGAACCGAATGTACGCCTGGTGGCCAAGCCCTCGAACGAAACCTGCTTCGCCAGCGAGAAATCCACATCCCGGTAGCAAGGCCCGGTCAGGCTGTTGCGTCCCACCACAGGAATGTACGGCACGGTCGTCGACGGCTGCGCGGTGCTGTAGTAGTTGATTCCGCCCTGGGTGCCGGCGGTGCCACGATTTGGAAAGTTCGACCCCGACTCAAAGGCACTGTTGCTGCAACTCGAGCGGATCGAACTGGCGTCGGCTCCGGGAGCATACGCAATCGGGCGAATTGGGTTAACCGTTGCGGCGTTCGGAATGGCATTGAAGCTGTTGTTGACCACCGGCGTCCAGTGAAAGCCCGTGTGTAGCGTGACAATGGAGGTCGCCTGGTATCCACTCACCAATGCATTGATGAGGTGATGCCCGGTGTGCACCTGGGGTGTGGTGTAAAGCACGGTTCCCACGAACCGGTGGCGAACATCGAAGTCCGACGGACCCCACTCGCTGCGGTTGTTGGCCGGGTTAGTTTGGTTCGCCGATCCGTCGGCATAATCCATGGCCTTGGACCAGGTGTAGGTGCCATCGAACTGCAAGCCGTGGCGCAGCTGTTTCAACACGCGAACGTTCAGCGAGTTATACGCCTGGCTTGAATCCGTCTGGGCAAAGAAGTCCGTTCCGGCCGGGGTCTTTGTCGTCACGCCATTGGCAGTGTAGGTGTTGGGTGCAAGGTAGCTTTGATCCACCAGCCGTGCATAGTGCCGCCCCAGACTCCCGTTCTCAAACAGGGACAGGTCGAGATGGTTATAAGCCACGGCAAAACCGCCGCGGATTACGACCTTATTGTCGAAGTAGTTCGGGTTCCACGCAAAGCCGACCTTCGGACCGTAGTGGCCGTAGTCAGTGTTGTATAGATTCTTGAACGGCCGCAGCGCAACTCCAACCACTGGACCTCCGGGCCCGGTACCGGGGACAGGCAGAAAGGAAGCAGCGTCCTTGGCGAGCCAGGGCGTCTGGATCTCATAGCGGAAGCCGGTGTTCAGGGTGAAGGTCGGCGTTACCTTCCAGTCGTGCTGCACAAAGCCGTAGTAGGTCTGCGAGCGGAAGTGCGCTGCCGTGTCCGCCTGCAAGCCGTTGGCCGCATTCACGGTTTGCGATTCGAAGAACGGTGCATCATTGGCGAGGTTCCACAGGCCTGCGAAGTCGAAGTCAGGCCGCGTGCCTCCGTTCAGGTTGTCGTTGTCCTGTTCCCATCGAATGCCCGCGCCAAACCTCAAAGTATGCGCGCCAAAGGTATGTGTGCCCTGGTCGGTGACTTCGATCGTGTTCTGCGCGAGAATCGCAGCGGCCGCCGTAGCGGTTGAATGCATTCAGGGCGGGCTCGTTGTAGAGGAACTACAGCGATCCATGCAGATTGTTCGTCCCGCTCTTGGTAACGACCCTGATCTGCGCACCGGTATTGCGTCCGTCGGCTGCGTCAAAAGAAACTGCCGTAACTCCGATGCTGTCCACCGACTCCTGGTTGGGCGTAACCACGGCCGCGCCGCCGTGCACCAGCGAGTTCACGCTGACGCCGTCGATCATGAAGTTGTTGTCGGAGACGCGCTGTCCGTCCGCCGAGATCTGAGGCTGATTTTCGGTCTGGTAGATGCCGGAGTTCGACCCGCCCACACCGACGTTATTAGGCAGGAAGACCGCGTTTCCGTTACTGCTCCGGGCCGCATCGCCGGTGATTCCAGGCGCTGTGCGCAGCAACTCATATGGGTCCGCGCCGAAGGTCGGCAGGCGCTCGATCTCTTCACTGCTCAACGTGCGTGTCTGGTTGGCATTGTCCACCTGCAACACTGGCATGGCCTCGGCATTGACTGTGACGGTCTCAGTGTTGCCGCCGGTCAGCAGTTTAACGTTCACGTTGCGCGGCGTTTCAGCCGTGACCGCCACATTGTCCGTGTCGCTTTCCGCTTCTGCTGCGTTCCATTGTCGACCAGCGTAACCGTTGCGCCGGGAATACTCGCGCCGGTATTGTCCTCAACCGTTCCGGTAAGGCTTGCGTTGAACTGTGCCATGGCACCTGCGGAAAAGCAGAAGGCAGCGGCGGCGGTGAGCGCGAAGGTGCGCGTCAGGTGGGTGCCCCTGTTCTGGCGCGGCATCATCGGCGCGACATTTCCTGCAAGATTTCTATTCTTCGCTTTCATTGCTGCCTCCAAAGGTTCGTGTGCTACGTCCCGGTCTTTGCCGTTTGCCAGCCGGGGCACATCTGTCTGTGGCCCAGCCAGGTAATATAAATTTTTAGGCAATCGATTGCCCAATTGGCACATTCTCATCAAATGGACATGCAACTGTCAAGTAGTCGTGGTTTAGCCGCTTGTCGGTTTGCGATGGTGGATGCAAGTTCGTCAGATAAAGTTCCCTCATGGCACCTGGATCGAAACCCGCGGCAGGCAAGAAGCCTGTCGGTCTCAAAGCAATCGCGCAGCATGTAGGTCTCTCCACAGCCGCGGTTTCGCGGGTGCTGTCCGGCTCGCCCGCAGCGCGATCCATACCTGCAGCGACTCAGCAAAAAATCGTCGACGCGGCTCGCCTGCTCGAATACCGGCCTAACCTGGCTGCTCGATCCCTGCGTAACCGCCGCAGCTACACCATCGGGGTGATGGTTCCGGAGGTTAGTGAAGGATATGCCTCCACCGTGCTGAGCGGCATCGAAAGCCGTCTGATGGAGGCGGATTACTTTTACTTCGTCGTCAGCCACCGCCATCGCCCCGAGCTGATTACGCGCTATCAACATCTACTTCAAGGGCGTGCGGTAGAAGGTCTGATCGCGGTGGACACTCCGCTGGACTCCAAGCTGCCGATCCCAACCGTAGCGGTCTCGGGCCATCATGAGCCTCCTGGAGTGGCAAACATTGTCCTCAATCATCGGCGCGCAGCTTCGCTGGCAATCGACCATCTTCATGGGCTGCGGCATCGACGAATTGCCTTCATCCAGGGGCAGGAGTTCAGCTCCGACACACGCCCGCGTTGGAAGGCGATTCGCGCGGCTGCCTCGCAGGCGGGGCTCGCGCTCGACCCTGAGCTCATCGTGCAGCTTCATGGCGACGCGCCCACCCACCAGCCTGGCTACATCGCCACCCAGCGCCTGCTGGCTACAAGGGCCACGCAAGCCCCGGCCCACCGTTTCACCGCGCTGTTCGCCTTCAACGACATCTCTGCCATCGGCGCCATTCGTGCTCTGCGCGAAGCAGGTCTGCGTGTTCCTGAAGATGTTTCCGTCGTTGGCTTCGACGACATCTCGAGCGCAGCTTTTCAGAACCCGGGCCTGACCACTGTGCGCCAGCCGCTGGAGCAGATGGGTGTGCTAGCCGCCGAGACGGTGCTGCGCGAGATTCAAGCACAGGTACAGCCCGGAGACGAACAGGAACCCCGTCCCACCCACCACATCGTCGAACCGGAACTCATCATTCGCGGATCCACCGGGCCCGTGCGCCGTTGAATTCTACGCAGGGATTGGCACGGGCAGACACAATCCTTGCCGTCGTAATTGCCTGCCCGATATGGCGCTGTGTGTGTTCGGCGCAATGAATCAGCAGAGCACCCACGGTGGACGGAATCCGCTCGCGTCCAACAAACCGCTGTTCTTCGTAGGATTGCGGCTGAAAGAAACAGATTCGTTCTGCTGCTTCCAGCAGACCGCTGCGGAAGTCGTCCAGCACATCGCGTACACCGCCGAGCGGCTCTTTTTCTTCGGCAAGCTCCTCCAGTTGCACCGCCGAAAGCTGCCGTCCTTCGGCGTAGGTGAGCAAGCGATCAAGGCTTGCCGAGGCATGGCGTAGATGAAACGTAACCGAGCTGCATCCACCCGGCATGACATGTATCTGCAAGTCGGTGAGCCCCGCGCACCAGCGATTTGCGTCTTCCACGGCCAGTTCAAGGCCATGCAGGACCTGCCTTCGAACCGAGTCAAATTCTGTCAGCGTACCGCGCAGCCAGGGCTCCGCCATCACAGCCCTCTCTCTGCGCGAAACTGGCGCACCACAGTCTCCACGCTTTGATGCTGCGAATCGATTGCATCGTTCATCGCCTGCATGGACTGCGCATCCACCTGCCCCGCCAGCCGGTCCATGGCAATCTGAATCTCCGGGTGCCGGGCGAGCGAATCCTCACGCACCAGCGGAACAGCGTCATACGGGGGGAAATAGTGGCGATCGTCAGCCAGCACACGCAGACCCAGTGCACGGATGGGACCATCGGTCGAATTGCCGGCGACGATGTCTACCTGGCCAGCCCCAAGCGCCCGATAAAGTAGGCCCAGATCCATGACGCGTGGCCGTGCAAAGTGAATCCCGTACGCAGTTTCGAGACCGTCCAGACCGTCGGGCCGGGATTGAAACTCATACCCCACACCAAGCTTCATGGTGTGCGCATGCTGTTTCAGGTCAGAGATAGACGCGATGCCCTCCCGTTGCGCGTCTGCCAAACGCATCACCAGCGCGAAGGTATCTTCAAACCCCAGTCCAGGCTCGACCCGCACATGAAACCGCTCCGCGTAAATACGTTGAATCGTCGCAAACACGGTCGCCCGGTTACCGTGCGCGGGCAAAGGCTGCTTGAGAATGGCCGTGAGCGCGGTGCCCGTGTACTCCACATAAGCGTCGATGCGGCCATTGATGAGCGCCTGCTGGCAGAGATAGCTGCCGGCTAGGTAGAAGCGACGCTGAACGTGCAGCGGGTGTCCTTCCGCACTCGCGACCGCTTCAATCTCCTGTGCGAGCAGCTCACCCAGCACCACTTGCTCAGTGAAATTCTTTGCCCCAATCACAATCCCCGAACCACGTGGCGGCGCACAGGCTTCCATACTCAGCAGCAACGACAGCAGCACAAAGCACCGCGCGCGCCTAAGCATCGCGATGGACCGCCAGCCGACTCTCAAGCAGCCCCAACCCACCGTCCGCAAGCAGCGCCAGCAGAGCGGCGGGGATTGCCCCGGCGAGCACTAGGCCGTTGTCCACCGACGCAACGCCCCGGAAGATCAACTCGCCCAGACCGCCCGCGCCGATCGCCGCCGCGATGGTGGCGACACCGACACACGTCACGGTGGCTGTCCGCAGGCCAGCGAGGATGACGCTTGCACCCAGGGGCAGCTCGACCTTCCACAACCGTTGCCAATCGGTCATTCCCATCGCACGGGCCACATCAACCAGGGCTGGGTCGACGCTGCGGATTCCAGCGTAGGTGTTGCGAACAATCGGCAGCAGCGCGTAGCCGGTCAGCGCCAGAATCGCGAGTCGCGCCGCATTGCTGCCTAACCAAGGCACAGGCAGCAGCAAACCAAATAGCGCGAGCGATGGGATCACCTGGATTACGTTCGTCACGCCAATCACGGGTCGGGCGAGACGTTCGTGGCGCGTCAGAACGATGCCCAGCGGCAGCCCGATCGCCACCGCCAGCAGCAGCGCAAACAACGTCAACCAGAGGTGCTCAAACGTTAGCCGTGCGATCTCCGCGCCGTGTTGACGCAGGAATGCAATCATCGCCGCACCTCGCGCTGGGTTGCCGCCACATAGCTCTGCACATACGGGTCAGCCGAAGCGAGGACATCCCCGCTGCGGACATCAGCGACGACGCGTCCACCTTCCAGGAAAACCACGCGTTCAGCAAGGAATAGCGCTTCGTTCAGATCGTGTGTTACCAGCAACACCGTCTTGCCCACCCGCTCGAGCAGAGCGCGCAGCATCGTCTGCATCTCCGCGCGCGTCATCGGATCGAGTGCGCCGAACGGCTCATCCATCAGCAACACGCCAGGATCTCCGGCAAGGGCGCGCGCCAGACCCACCCGCTGACGCTGCCCTCCACTCAACTTCCACGGATAGCGCTGGGATAAACCAGGATCGAGACCTGCCGCATGGAGCATCTCACGCACACGGCTGGCGATTGCTTCCTTTGGCTTGCCCGCAAGCTCGAGCGCGAGACCTGCATTCCGCTCCACCGTCCAGTGCGGAAACAGCCCGGTCTCCTGAATGACGTATCCGATGCTGCGGCGCAACTCGAGCACCGGCCACTCCAGCGTGGATCGTCCCCCAACCTTCACCAAGCCGGAAGTCGGACGAACCAGCGCGTTCACCATTCGCAACAGCATCGTCTTGCCGGACCCGCTGCGGCCCAGCAGCGCAGTCGTCGTACCAGCAACCAGGGCGAGCGAAATATCGTTCAGCACAGACGTGCCGGACGACGGCGTATAGCTCACGTTCGCGAACTCTACACCCGCATCATTCAAGGACTTTCCGTTCTTACCTGCTAGCTGGAAGCTTCGCCAGCGGCCGCGTCCAGGTTGATCTCGGCGCCTTCCGGAGGTGCAATCACGCTTGCCGCTTCCGGAGCAGCGCCCTTTACGCGGACCACCGTAATTTTGTCAAAGCCTTCCTTGAAGGCTGGCGGACGCAGGCGTTCCGACATCTTGTGCATCACCTCGTCGGTCACCTGGCGGTCGCGTTTGGAGTTGCGCTCCAGACACACAGCCAGCGGCACGTCGAAGAAAACAGCCTGAACCTCATACCCGAAGCTCTTGGCCATCTTGATCCATTGGCGACGTTCATGCGGACTCAGGTTGGTTGCATCCACATAATTCCACGGCATCTTGGCAATCAATCGCGCACGCAGCAGGCTACGCAACGTCGAGAAAACAAGTCCCTGGTAGCGCTGATCCGTAATGTCATCAAACAAAATTGTCCGCAGCATCTCGCTCGAGAGCGGCGAAACTCCCCGACGCTTGTACCATGTCGTTTTGCCCGAGCCCGGCAACCCAATCGTCAGCACCACATAGCCCCGTGGGCTGGCTGCGGCTGTGGCCTCAGCAGGTGGCGTCGCGACCGAATCAGGCTGGGTCTCAACGACCAGCTGGCGCGTCTCAGACGCAGGCGAAAAGCTTTCAATGGGTTGTGGGGATTGAAGGGATTGAAGGGATTGAAGAGATTGGGGAGATTGAAGGGATTGGGGAGACGCCGGGATCCCACCCGCAGCTTCCTCAGCCCCCTGGTTGTCATTCCCGAAGGGAATCTGCGTCTCCGCTTTTAGAGGCGGCTGCGCTGATTCTGCGGGCAGCTCGACCGGTAGCTCGGCACTGCGGGCAATTTCCCCCCTGGCCTCCTTTTCGCCGGAGCTCTTGTAAGCCGGTTCCGGATAAGTAGGACGCAAGGGTGCGGGCTGGTTCTGCGGAATTTCCTGGCCACTCTTGCCGGTCGATTCGGACTCATTAGGCCCACGTCTCGTACGTCGTCTCATCTTGTCTCGCATCCAATCGCGAATCACGCGCTGGCTCTCTTAAAGGCGTGCCGCGTACGCGACGACCACCGTGGAATATGTCGTCGCGTCCTTGGAGGCCCCGCAGCGTCTAAACACGCTTGTAACACACACCCTCCGCCCTCGCAAAGCATCGGGGCCGGTTCGCTCCTAGCAACCATGGTTCCCCGCCACATTGCCTGCCCCAACTCCATTTGATAGCCTCCGAACAGATTCTTCAATCTAAGAGTTCTCGCGCCACACCGGCGCCCAAGGGAGCACACGTACATGGCTGTCCAGGTTGGCATCAACGGCTTCGGCCGCATCGGCCGCAATGTCTTTCGCACCGCACTAGGCAATCCGGAGATTGAGTTCGTGGCCGTCAACGACCTCACCACGCCCGCGACGCTTGCTCACCTGCTCAAGTACGACTCCATTCTAGGCAATCTGAAGCAGGAGATCACCTCCGGGGATGACTTCATCGCCGTCGATGGCAAGCAGATCAAAGTCTTCGCCGAGCGCGACCCTGCAAAGCTCGACTGGGCCTCGGTAGGAGCGCAGATCGTCGTCGAATCGACCGGTTTCTTTACGGACGCTGAAAAGGCAAAGGCGCACCTTGGCAGCACCGTAAAAAAGGTGATTATCTCCGCGCCCGCGTCCAATGAAGACATCACCGTGGTTCTAGGTGTCAACGACGACAAGTACGATAGCGCAAAACACAACATTATCTCGAACGCCTCCTGCACAACCAACTGCCTGGCGCCCGTCGTCAAGGTGCTGAACGATACGTTCGCGATCACGAGCGGCATCATGACCACGATCCACAGCTACACCAACGACCAGGTCATTCTGGACACGCCACACAAGGATTTGCGCCGCGCCCGTGCCGCCGCACTGTCGATGATCCCTTCGAGCACCGGTGCCGCCAAGGCATTAAAGCTGGTGATTCCCGCCATGGACGGCAAGCTGGACGGCTTTGCGATCCGCGTCCCCACGCCGAACGTTTCGGTCGTCGACCTTACCTTTGTGACCGAAAAGCCGATCACCGTCGCGGCCATCAACAATGCCTTGAAAACCGCGTCAGAGGGCGCGCTGAAAGGCATCCTCGGTTTCACCGACGAAGAGCTCGTCAGCTCGGATTTCAAGGGCAATCCCCTGTCTTCGATCGTAGATTCCAAGCTGACCAAAGTGGTTGGCGGCAATACCGGTAAGGTAATCAGCTGGTACGACAATGAGTGGGGCTACTCCAGCCGCGTGAGAGACCTGATTCTTTTTCTCGTCCAGAAGGGCCTTTAGCACCGGAGAAACAAGTCACTCTTTGTGGTGGCAGGCAATATAATGGAAGTGTGACGACGCGCCTTGTCAAAGTGATTCGCACCGCAGAAGACCTGCAAGAACAGCAGGCGGAGACTTATCGATACTGGCGCAGCCGCTCTGCCTCGGAAAGATTCCGGGCCACATGGGAACTAAGTCGCGATCTATACCGCGACTACTATCTGAGTAAGGGATCGGTTCCGAATGGAGAAGGATCAGCGCGAACTCTTACTCGAATTCAACGCCCATAACGTCAGGTTCCTGATCGTGGGCGGATATGCTCTTTCGCACTACACTCCGACTTCGAACTTGCATGGAAAAACAGTGAAGCGGGCGTGATCGACGAAGACATTCCCGTTCGTTTCATCTCCGAGGACGATCTGATCACCAACAAGCTTGCTGTTGGGAGGCCGCGCGATCTCATCGATGTCGATGAACTTCGCGCGGCTCACGGGCAGACCACAACCAAGCACGAGTAGCTTTGTTCACGAGTAGCCTTGTTAAGGATGAGCAGCTTATGTCCAGTCGCCAGAACATTCCCGGCACCAGCCCCTACGAAACCGTCATCGGCTTCTCCCGCGCCGTCCGCGTGGGACGTCACATTATGGTCTCCGGCACAGGTCCAATCGGCTGCGACGATGCCGACGTAGCCACCCAAACCGACCAATGCCTGACCATCATCGCCGCCGTCCTGAAAGAGACCGGCAGCAGCTTCGAACACATCGTTCGCACGCGCATCTACCTCACCAGCGTGAACGATTGGGAGGCCGCCGGACGCGTTCACGGCAAGTTCTTCTCGCTGGTACGCCCGGCCGCGACCATGGTGGTCGTCGCTGCCCTGGTCGACCCGCGCTGGAAGATCGAGATTGAAGTCGATGCGCTGATGCCCGAGTAACAAAATTTCCGCAGCACAGACTTGCCTCGGACAAGGTACAGTACGGCCATGCCCAAACTCGTCATCCAGGATCTCGACCTCACCGGAAAACGCGTGCTGCTGCGCGTGGATTTCAACGTCCCGCTCTCCCCCGACGGCGAAATCCTGGACGACACTCGCATCCGGGAGACCCTGCCCACCATCGAGTACGCTCTGCGTCGCAAGGCACGTCTGATTCTCTGCTCTCACCTGGGCCGGCCCAACGGCAAAGTCGTCCCGTCCCTAAGCCTGCGGCCCATCGTCGATCGCCTCCGCGAGTTGCTCGATCATGTTCTGGGCGACGATGAGAACGTAGGCTTCGCGCCCGATTGCATCGGTCCTCTAGCGTCGGAGATGGCCGCAAATCTGGAGCCTGGGCAGCCTCTGCTGCTTGAAAATTTGCGCTTCCAGCCGGAAGAAGAAGCCAACGATCCGGCCTTCGCCAAGAAACTCGCATCCATGTGCGACGTCTTTATCAACGATGCATTCGGCGCTGCCCACCGAGCCCATGCGTCCACCGAAGGCATCACCCGCTTCGTCGCGCAGTCCGCAGCCGGCCTGCTGATGCAATCCGAACTCGCGCATCTTGGCAAAGCTTTGCAGGAGCCTGACCGTCCATTTGTTGCCATCATCGGCGGCGCTAAAGTGTCCGACAAAATCGCCGTCATTCAGTCCCTAATCGCTAAAGCCGACTCCATCCTGATCGGCGGCGGCATGGCCTACACGTTTCTTCGAGCGCAGGGTCAGCAGACCGGAAAATCCTTGGTCGAAGAAGACAAAATCGCGCTCGCCGAGGCTGCGCTCGAACAGGCCCGCACACGTGGTGTGCGCTTTCTGCTCCCCATCGACCACCGTTTAGCCGACCGCTTTGACGCGCACGCAAACTGCACGCTCTTCGAAGGCGAAGGTCCTTTCCCAGAAGCCCTGATGGCCCTGGATATCGGCCCGAAGACCGAAGCTCTTTTCGCAGCGGAGATCGCCGAGGCCCAGACCGTCCTGTGGAACGGCCCAATGGGCGTCTTCGAGTTCCCAACCTTCGCGCGCGGAACCAACGCCATCGCCAAAGCAGTTGCAAGCAATGAGGACGCGACAACAATCGTCGGCGGCGGCGACTCGGTCTCAGCCATTCGCAAATCAGGCTACGCCGACCGCATCACGCACATCTCGACCGGCGGCGGCGCTTCGCTCGAGTTCCTCGAAGGCAAAACTCTCCCCGGAGTAGCCG
>JAABUO010001835.1_pt1 | contig 26819 bp, 29 predicted proteins | sample 5559291 | NCBI WGS metagenome assembly JAABUO01 (sample SAMN10711878, study PRJNA513372) | rock metagenome | isolation source: Antarctica rocks | place: Antarctica: Victoria Land, Finger Mt sud
CGCGCTCCCAAGCGGGTCGACGAGCGATCCGCAAAATTCGGCGCCGACGATCGGCCCACGAAGTCCGAACGACGGCATCTCCGAGACGATCTACGTGCGGCACGACGCAGTGCGTACGTCGAACCCTGGACCGGGATGCCAAAGACGCGGCGTTTTGATGGGCGCGGCGCACCGTCAACGCGGCAATCTCGAAGTCGGGCGGCGCGGCACGCGCTTGGTGCTGCTCCTCGCCGTTTCGTGCGGAGCGTTCCTCGCCGGTTGTGGCGGCGGAGCTCAAATCGGCGCGCCCCGTGAACAGCCGGTCGCATCGCCGGTTCCGCGGATTTCGGGAACGCCGCCTAGTCCGGTCGCGTCGCCGAGCCCGGTTGCTCAAGCCGCATCGTTGCGGGCGGACCAAATTAACGCGGCGCTCGAAAGTGTCGAAAACGCGTATCTCCGCTTGCCCCACACCGATCTCGCAGCCGACTTGACGACGCTCGCCGCGCAGATGGTGTCGTCGGGCGCCTTCAAGGCGGCGGACGTGGTACCGGGTGGAATTTCGGCGTCGCTGCCCGGCGGGATGACGGCCGTCGTTTTTGCTGACCGTCAGGAGACGCTAACCGGCATCCGTCGCGTGCCGGCCTACGCCGTCGCACCGTCGCTGAAATCGCGCATGGCGACGACGATTGGCCCACCGGCCCCGCACGAAGTCGCTTTTCTCGTCGCATCCGATGGCGACGCGGCCTTCGCACCGAGCCGTCAGGCGGCATTCGCGCATGCGTTCGTCGCGAGCGGGTTCGTGCCGGAGAACGGATACGGCGTCGATTCGCTCGACGTGAGCCTGGCAAATATCCTCGCGCTCGGCGTCAATCATCCGATCGATCTGCTCAGTATTGCGACGCACGGCATGGTGCGACTCCGCTACGATACTCTCGGCAAGGCCGTCGGCAATGCGTACGAGTGGCGCTCGACGACGAAGGTCACTCAAGATACCCTCGTTGCTCTTAAAGACGATATCGATAACGACCGCCTTCACGTCGGCATCGCATTGACGAAGCTGACGGCGGCATCGTACGGCTCATCGATCACGTTTTCGCCCGCGTTCTTAGTGCGGCATCTGACGTTCAATCCAGGTGCGATCGTCGACAACCAATCGTGCAACGGACAATATCCCAGAGGCAATATACAGGTCGGGCAAAGCTTGAGCGCGGCCGGCGTCGGCCGGTACGTCGGTTGGTCCAATTCGATCCCGAGCAACGACGCCGACGGAACCGACGCCTTTCTCTTCGATCGAATGCTGGGCGAGCAGTCGCCCAGCTCCACCGGCCTCGACGCTTTTGTTCCGCAAAAGTTGCCTTCGCAGAGACCGCTGCCTTTCGACGACATCCTCACGCTGATGACCACGGAATTGCGCACGGGTGCGATCCGCGACACCGACGGTACCTACGCCGAATCAAATTCCTTCAACGATTACCAACGTATAAACATCTCGAATAAGTTGGTAACGGACGATTTCGCACAACCCGTGCTCGAGCCGCTTATCGAATACGGTTTACCTTCGATCGACCACCTGACGGGCCCGACGGACGGCGTTCTGACCTTGTTCGGAACGTTTCCGAAAGCCGTCGGATCCGTACAGATTTCCGATGGTCCCTCAATACGTAGCGTCGTCCCGACGTTTTGGTCGACGGATCACATTTCGGTGTCCGTGCCGACGAGCGGGCAAGCCTCGAGCGGCAAAGTGCGAGCCCTCAGCCATGACGGCATCGGGAGCAACACCGTCAGCTTCACGACGTTTCCGTCGTTTCTCTTCGAAGAGCCATCGTTCGTACCGAGCTGTGCGCCGCTTAAATGCGGCAACGAACCGGCGATCGCATCGATCAAAAGCGTCCGCGTTACGGGCAGTTATCCGGAATTCGGTCTAACCGAGACCCTCGTGCGTCCCGACGGCACGACGTACGACCGGTCGTACCGCTGGGATAACGCCGAGCTTCGCAAGGAAAACCTGGCGTCCCAATCTCCAAGTCTCGGTGTCGGCCGCGATCCCTTCGGCGATCTCGTCGAATCGATTTTCTCCTCTACGAAGGCAGTGTTCGCATCGACGAATGCGGAGCCGACATGCGACGGCAGCCGAACCAGTTGCGAGGTGCATCTCTACTTCGATTCGATCGCAAGTGAGAATACGTTCAATGTCGGTTTCGCAGACTATCGCAAGCGCGCAAGTTTCTAAGTTTTTCGCGTCGCTGTACACGATTGCAACAGCGTCGTGAAGGCTTTCAGGGAGCCGTCTGTGCCGGTGTTTCTCATTAGCTTCAAAGCCGGCGGAACCAGACTGAACGTCACCGCCGCCGACACCGTTATCGGTTACGATCCATGGTGGACCCGGCGGCCGAGCGTCGGCAACCGACCGGACTATCGTATCGGCGAAACGCAGCGCGTTTTTTCTTTACAAGTTCCTCGTCGCCGGGACAGTCGAAAAGAAGATCGTCGAATTGCAGAGGCGGAAGGCGCAACTTTCCGCAGCGATCTTCTCGGAGAGGGGGACCGGCTCTTCGCGCCGCTGGAATCCTGAGTTGTGATCAGTACGGCGATTGCCGAATCCGTGACGTGGCTGGGCACTCGACCCTTTAAGCAGTTAATGACTTCGCACGGTCCGGTCTACGGTAGACGAGATAGTGGATACGACCATCGGAGTGTACGAAGCTAAAACGCAGCTATCGCATTTTATCGATCGGTCGCGCCCGACTCGCGGGTTCGCGCATCGCGATGGAACCAGATTACGGCACGCGTGAGTACGCAGCGTTTGACTGCGAGGACTATTGGTGGACCTTCGGCACCTATCGCCCCTGAACCCGAGCGCGCCATCGCTGCGTCTTGATGTAGCGCAAGACCGCGTCGTTAGCGCCGAAGATGACAGAGAAACTCGATGAGAAGCTCGCTAGCATAGATGTTAATTGAGCTGGTAACGTTTTCTCCGATCCTACCAAGTCGCCACCGCGTCGTCGCCGCCGCCGCCGCCGCCGCGCGATCTGCCGACCTGCGCGCATCTCGAGCCGACGAACGCGCTGCAACGCAAGCTCGTCGCGATGTGGGAAAACGTTACTCGACCGTCGTCCCATCGGTACCCGCGGCAGCTTCTTCGCTCGGCGGGCACTCGCTGCTCGCCTCTTCGCCGACATCGAGGTTCCCTTCGGAAGCGCCCGCCGCTCGGCGCGTTCTTCGCCGAGCCCACGATCGAGCATCTCGCCTCGCAGCTCGCCGAAGACGACGCTGCGACGTCACTCACGAGCTACAATCCCGACGGTTCAGGCGCCCCCTGTTCTTTCTACACGGCGATCTCCACGGCGGCGGCATGTACTGCGCGAAGCTCGCTCGAGCGCTCGACTCAGACCAGCCGCTCTTCGTCTTCGAACCGCAGGGAACGGGGGCTACGCCGCTGGTTCGGACGATCGAGGCGATGGCCCAACAGTACGTCGCACACGTGCGACGCATCGCGAAGCACGGTCCGTATCGTCTCGGCGGCTTCTGCAGCGGCGGTCTCGTCGCGTCGAAATGGCGTCACAACTCGCCGCGGACGGCGAGACGGTCAGCCTTCTCATCCTCGTCGATTCAACCGCTCGTAACGCAGCGTTCGCACCGCTCGCGACGACGATCGGGCTAGCCGGGACGCGGCTCGTTGCCGCGGGTTGGCGCGTCTGCTCGCCTGGAGCGGCCGGATGGCGCTCGCCTACGGCGCGGTTCGGCGTTTCGTCGCGCAGCCGCGCAAGATGGTAAGGGTCCGTAGCATTGCCGCACGCCTCCGCGCTAGAAGCAGCGCGGGACTCGCCGGCGGCGACTTGCTCGGCGCATGGGTGCGGATTAGCGAGCGATACGTGCCGCGCCCATATTCGGGCGCGAGCTCGCTGCTCGTCACGCAAGACGGCGTATGCGCCTCGCCGCCGACGGCTGACGGGCCGCACGTGATGCCGTAAGACGGTTCTGTTACTACTTTCATCCGGCAAGCGTCACGAGGTACGGCGCCCGACACAGCGGTCCCGATCTGCGCCCGAGCGTTGACAAGACGGCGATCTCATTCGCTCATTTTGCAGGCCCAGGTTCGGCTTTGACATAGGACGACGAGCGCGTTAGGGCCGATACGTCCCGAACGTCCACCAGTAGTCTTCGCAATCGTACGCCGCGTATTCGCGGCTTCCGTAGTCCGTCGCATACGGCTCCATCGCAATGCGTGCCCCAGCTGCCTGCGCGCGCTTGCAATGCGCGTCGACGTCCGCGACGTAACAGTAGACGGAGCCCGTCATGCCGCCGAGCTCCCGCGGCGTCTTCGCCGGATACGGGCCGCCATTGGTCGCGCTTCCAATCATCACGACCGCACCGTCGAACCGAAGCTGTGCGTGGGCGACGGTGTCGCCTGGGCCTTCGTAGACGACGTCCGTCACAAAGCCGAACGCCTCGGTGAGAAAGCGGATCGCAGCGTGCGCGTCGGAGTAGCGTATCGCTGGGTAGAGGACTTGGGCCGTCGCCGTCTTCGTATCACTCATTATTCGAGTTTACGCCTCGATCACGGTTTATCTTGGAAATGTCGTAGGGCCAGGCTCTGACCGTTCGGATACCGCGCGGCGCTCGCGGAGGTCGTGCGGCGTCATTAAACCCTGCAACGCCAAGGCTCGCTCCGACGCAAGAGCTGCAGACCCGAATTTGACGTACTCGTCGCCTTGGTGACGCTGCGGCTTCAACCGTCGGCTCTGCGAGCTTAAGGACGCGCAACACGGCGCCGCGGTCATAATGGAACGCACGGTGTCGACATCGTTGGACCGCACGCCGGGAAGCAGGTTCGTGCGTGCCGTCTTAAGATCGTGCGGATCGAAACGAACGCGGGCCGGGAGCGCCCCCGTGCCTCCATCGTACGCGCGCAGTTCGTCGGCCGGATCGCGCCCAGCGGGTCGTCACGGCCGTTTTGTGTGTCTTGCCGACGCCGGGCGCTCCAGGACGAGCACGCTATCCGTGCCCGCCATGGCTGAGCAGCTCGCCGCACTGCGTCTGGCGGAGCGGGATACCGGTCTGCGCTTTGCGCAGGCTCGATTTGCGAGCTCGCGCGCTGTTGCGAATGCGCACGGCCGGAGAGGCCGGAGCCGCGCTGCGGCCGATCGGGCGCCGGTCCTGCGATAAAGCCGAGGAGAGACGCGGCACTGCCGCCCCGCGTTAAGGGCGCGCTCGGCGAGCGTCTGGACGCCCGAGCATCGCCTGGCCGCTCCGTTTACGTCGTTGCATGACGTGCTAATAGGTCGCGGCGAATCGATCGGCATGGCCGGCAACGCTCGAAAAAAGGGACACTATCACGCCTATGCTACGGCGCGTATGAAGCAACTCGAAGGGGTCGAGCTCGCATCGTTTCAGGCCAGAGCGTTCGCCCTTGTGGTCGACTTCGCATTAGCTTCGATTGTTTTCGTGGGCGCTCTGGTCGCGCTGTTCATCGCGCTCAATAAAATACCCATCATCGCCCGTAACGATCGCCACATCACGATCGAGCTAGACTTCTTTCATAACTGGTATAGCATAATTTATCTCGTCTTGTTTATGGGACTTACGCTTTACGTCGGCAAGGGACGGACGATTGGCAAGCGCGTGATGCGTATCCGCGTCGTGTCGGTAGCGCATCCCCGTCTGTCGCTGTGGCACTGCCTCGAACGAACGCTTGGCTACGGTGCCTCTGCGCTCGAACTTGGGTTTGGCTTTATGCAGTATTTCACGCACCCGAATTATCAGACGGTTCACGATCGTATCGCCGAAACAATCGTCATCCGCGACATGCACACTCGACGAATTGAGCGATCGTCCGAGTCCCTGTGAACGTGCCGCTGGCGTAGCGAGAGCGATGATTCAAGGCAAACGGCTCGAAGATGAGCGTGGTATTGCCGTTGCTTCAGCTTGTACGCTAAAGCCCGGTCGATCCGCGCGCGCGAGTTTATATTGGGCTTTATGCTTGCCTCCCATAACCGCGTCGTTACGAGATTCTCATTGTCGACATTCGACCGCATGGTTCAGAGCGCAGGACTGCAGCGCGTGTGAGGGGAGCCGTGAATTATGTCGCCGATAGGTGCAGAGGTTCGGGTCTTCGCAGGCTGCGGGCGAAGCCAGTAAACGACGCGCAGTGACGCGATGAGGTTCGTTTCGGTTTAAAGGACGCCATGGCAATGCCCCCCGTCAGAAATTGCGCTCTTACGTTCCTTGAGTACGGTCTTGAAGCGATTCGTCGTCCCGAAGGTCACGGATAATTGTGGGCCTGGATGTCAAAAGTGTCGGCGCACGCCGCCACCGTTTGGTAGCGCGGCTCTGATGCGCGCGCACTCGTCACGCACGCGGGCGTTGAAGCTTTCGACGGTGCCGTTCTGCATTAGTTCGCCGGGATCAACGAAATGCAGCTCGATGTTATGCTTCGAAGCCCACGTGAGCATCGCGTGGCTCGTAAATGTCGGCCGTTATCGAACTTCGGAACGCTTCGCAAGCAGCCGCGTTGCGCGGACGCTGCTCGGGTAAGCGCGTTTCGCCCGAACTTCCGGCCAGTTCTAAAATACGCGCGAGCGCATTCGTGCAAATAGCTGCGTAAGATCGCGCGCTCCGCAAGCGACCGCATGAAACGATTTCCTGAGCGGCGCGCGGCTTTACCCGAATACCGGCGGCCTTTCCGATCGGCGACCGGACGTACGGGAAACCGTATCGGTGCTCGGAAATGTCGACACGGACTTCGAATTCTCACAAGCGCCGGGGCCGTCACTCATCCTTGCTGAGCATCCCACGACGAGGCTGCGCCACGACTCTTAGGTATGTGCCGTTTGCCGTGACGCCGTAGCCGCCACAGTCCCCGAACTCGTAATCTTGGGTAACGGTGAAGCCGGCCGGAGCCGAACGAAATCTCAAACGGCAATTTGCAAATTCGCGTTTGCTCGTCCAGGTCGTCGGCAAACGGCTATCGATGGTCCCGCTTATCGTACCTATATTACGGTCCAGTTGCCGGACGGCGTTAATCGTGAACTTCAAAACGCCGTATTTGTCACGTGTCAAGACTATTTCATTGCCGAGTTGGAGCGAACGCTTCGCCGCGGGCTCGATCTGTCGATAGACTCCCGGCTCGAGAACGACTCTGCTCGAAACTGCAGAGACCGATGCCATGGCTCCGCCAACAAAAAAGGCGACGAGCGCGCAACTGCGAGAGATGATCGTCAACCGCGAGCGCGGCGGACAGCTTGTAAACCGCATCGCTATAGCCGTTACGCTGCGGTGCACCTCGCTCCCTTAGTACGAGGCGACGTTGCTCGGGACCGATCTCGTCACTGGCGAAGACGCCATGGCCGGCGTTGTTAAATGAACCGTAATTTCGTATTGGCGCGTTGTGCGCCGAGAACCAACGTTGCGCGCCTCAGCGCACGTGTTGATCTTTCTAACCGGGGCTCTTCGCGACGCACAGCGCTCCTCAGTCGCTGCCACACTTCGTTGTACGCCGTCGATGGCGGGGTCGACCCACTTGGCGGCGTGGGCCGGGTGGTGGAACCGGGACGTGGCGACCAGCACCGCCCGGCCGGGCGCCATTGGATCGACGACGCGGAACGTGCGTTCCGTAACGCCGGAGCGGATGATTGTCGCGGCGAGCCCAGCCGGGGCAAATGGATGCTTCGCGCCGCCGGAACGCTCACGTCGGTTCCGCGGCGACCGCCGCGGCGGCGATTCCGTCCAACTCCGCCAAAAGTTGTGGCGACAGCGCCACCTGAGTCATCTAATGTGCCTTGCCGCGCGTACGCCTTCCGCGAACTCAAAGTCTGCGCGAGTCCGCATCTTATGAAGGAGCAGCAACGTGAGAGTATTGCTCGGAGCTGTCGTCCTCGCCGCCTGCATAGGCGCCGAATTCTGCAGCGCATCGGGGACGGAGATGTCACACGCGGGAATCGTCGTTCACATCAAGGATTTTAAGTACGCTCCGACGCCCGTGAAAGTGCACGTCGGGGACACCGTCTCTTTCGTCAACGACGACGCCGAGGCGCACACCATAACTGCGAGCGATAAAGCATTCGATTCAGAAGGCCTCGATTCGAGCGGAACCTGGAAACACACGTTTGCCAAGCCGGGAACGTTCGCTTACTTCTGCGAGTTGCACCCATATATGAAGGGCACGATCGTCGTCCTTCCGGCGGTGAAAACGCAATGAGCGATCGCGTAAACCGTAGAAATTTTTTCGAACACGTCGGTTGGACGGCAGCCGGAATCGCTTGGACGCTCGGCGCGAGCGGACTCATGACCTCGAGGGCCTCGGCATTGCCGGGCGCCGTCTCGTTCGTGCAGATCAGCGACAGTCATATCGGCTTTGCGCGTCCTGAGAATCCCGACGTTGCCGGTACGCTGAAGAAGGCGGTCGATAAGATCAATGCGCTATCCGCGCAACCCTCCTTCGTCGTGCACACAGGCGACCTAACGCACCTCTCTAAGCCCGAACAGTTCGCGACGTGTAAAGACATTCTTTCGAGCCTCAGAGCCCTGCTCGTAACGATGCCGGGAGAACACGACGTCATCGGCGGTAGCGAAAACTACTTTGCAGCTTTCGGGAAGAGGGACGCGGGGAAAGGCTGGCACGCATTCGACATAGGTGGCGTGCATTTTCTGGTTCTAGTCAACGTCTTCAACTTCGAGATCGACGGGAAGCTCGGTCAGGAACAACTCGACTTCGTTGCAGAGGACCTGGCCGCACAAAAAACGTCGACTCCGATCGTGGTGTTCGGTCACGTGCCGTTGTACGCGTTGTATCCGGCCTGGGGCTGGACCACTGAAGACGGCGCGAAAGTCCTCGGTCTGCTGCAACGCTTCGATGCAGTGACCGTGCTCAACGGACACATTCATCAAATCATCCAGCACACCGAAGGAAACATTCGTTTCGCGACGGCGGCTGCCACCGCGTATCCGCAGCCGGCGCCCGGCACGGCCGATAAGCCTGGGCCGCTTAAAGTACCGGCGGACCAATTACTGCACGTCCTCGGGTACCGCACCGTCGACCTCGCGAGGCGCGGGCCCGCGACCGTAACGGACCACCAACTCGCTTAGAAACTGAACCGATTACAAGGCAAAAGCCTCGAGCGCTCGAATGACGCTCGAGGCTTTTGCCGTTCGGATCCGGCTCCCCGTTTGCTACCGCAGGGTCGCACTCGCCGTAATCCGGCCGTCGCGGCGCAGTTCGACGCGCCGCACTGGAGGCAGATGGTTCGCGAACAAAGCAGCCGTCACGCCGCGTCCGAGCGGCACACCGAGATCTCTTTCGCCGGCGTCGGTTATCGCCGAAATCCGGCATGCGCAGCCCGATGAGTCTACGATAACATAGATCCAGCGGTTCGACAGGCCCCACAGCACTTTCGCCGTCGGCGCGCCCGGGTCGGCTTTGAGAAAGTTTGCGTGCTTGAAGTGTGCCTTCGCGATCACTGCCAGCGCCGCATCATCCTGCGCGACGACGTCGTGCATGTGCAGTACGCCGCGCGTCCCGGCGGCGCCGCCGGCGACGATCGAGAGGCTGGCCGCAAGCGCGCCCCAGCGGGCGAATGAACGCGGGAGCGGCGCCTTTCGGCGCAGCGGCGTCACGCGGCCGATCGCGGCGATCCGTCGCTCTAGTTCAGGCGGTGCTGCAACATCGGAAACCGTCGCGGCGTCGAGCGTCATCACCGCGCGCTCGGCGGCGCCGACAAGACGGGCGCACTCGGCACAGCGGGCCGCATGCGCGTTGACGTGGTCCGCTTCGTCGGCGTCGAGCACGCCGAGTGCGTAGAGCTCGGCGCGGTCGCCGAGATGCTCGTCAGGCACGTGCGTCACGCAGCGTCCGTTCATTAGACCTGATGCTCGTAAGCTGCGAACGTCTGCTGAAGCTTGCGCAGACCCAGCGCAAGCCGGCTCTTGATCGTCCCGAGCGGGACCCCAAGCGCCTCGGATATCTGGCCGTGTGAGAGATGTTGCCAATACGCGAGCTCGAGCGCCCGGCGCTGCTCGGCCGGCAACGTTCCGAGCGCGTCGCGCAGTTGCGCGAGCTCCGCCTGGTCCTCAATTTCGAATTCATAGTGCATGCTGCCTTCGCTCTGGGTGAGCCGCTGCTCGATGGTAAAGTGCCGTGCGGCGCTGCGTTTTCGCCCGATCGCTTCGTTGCGCACGCAGACCGTTAAAAACGCGCGCAAAGTGCCGCGTTCGGGCCGGAACGTTTCCGGGCGCTGCCAGACGCGCAACAGCGCGTCGTGCACGCAGTCCTGCGCGTCGGCATCGCCGCCCAGGACGTGTCGCGCCACGGAGTAGAGTAGCCGGCCGTATGCGCGATAGGCGCGGTGTAGCGCGTCGTGTCTTCGCGCGACAAAAGCGGCCGCCAAATCAGCGTCGGCTGAGGAGTCGATGGTCGGCGCTCCCTTTCCGGCCCTCAAGGCCTCCGTAGGAGGTACGCCTGGCTGCCGCTGCTAGATGAGTATACTGCCAGGAGTTCCGCTAAATCGACGCCCCCAATCTTCGGTGCCGGCGTTGAAGGCGATATCTCCGTTGCGGACGCGGTGCCGTGCACCGCGCGAATCGAGACCGCGAGGACGGCGGTTCCAAGCGATACGTTTGCATTTCTGCGCCGAGGAGCGTGCTCGAGCGAACATCCACATCGCTGGCGTCGCATTACGACAACGCGCATCGGCTGGGTCGGCACTAAAGTTATGCGTCGCGGCAACCATCCGGCGCGAACCCGCACGCGTACCGATGCAAACCTCGACGAACGAAAGGAAAACCATTCTTGGCGCGCCCGCTGTGGCAGCCGAAGCACCCCACGCCGACCCGACCGCGGCGCCCATCCCGGTGGCGACGCTTCTCGACCCGGCACAGCCCATAGGCACTCGCGAAGGCGGCGCGATTGACTACGAATGCGATGTTGTCAGTCGCAATGCTCCACAGCCGCGAATTACATCGCAGCGATTCCGCCCAGCAGCACGCGCATCACATCACGCGCTTGCTCTTCGAGCGGCTCGTCATGATACTGTGCCAGCAACCGAGGATCGCAGAATTTAACCGTCGCGTGTTGGATGACGCGGGCAAGCCTGCGTGGATCGCGAACGACGAACTCTCGCGCGCGATTTCCGTCCGCGATAATCTCGACCAGAATATCGGCAAGTACGCTTAGGTGCACGCTTACGAACGAGTGGCCTTCGTGGCTCGCGAGCGCGAGCAGCTCGTGCGTGCGAGTATCGCGTTGATACTCGCGCAGCTTCCAGCGATGCAACTCCACGACGAAGCCGACGAGCCGCTCGCTCGCCGCGATCGGTCTCCGCGCAACCTCGCGGCAGATGCGTTCGCTCTTGCCGAGCCAGCCTTCCGCGATCGCGTCGACGAGCTCCGTCTTATTAGCGAAGAAGCGATAGACGTTGGCGTGCGACATCGCGCAGTCACCCGCGATATCGACGATCGTCGTCTTAGCGAATCCGTAGTGTCGGAAGCGCCGTTCGGCCGCACTCAAGATACGTGCGCGCGTCTTGCGTGCGTAGGCGGAATCGGGAGCTGACAGGCGTGCAGGCGATGTCACCATGTCATTTCTTTCGTAGCGATCTTGTGGCGAGGCTCGGCTCGTGATACCTTACATTCGTTATCACCTGTCAGGCTCATTTTTGAGGTTCAGAAGCACATGATCACAACACGGTCGCTCGGATATACCGGTCCAGCGGTGTCCGCCATGGGTCTCGGTACCATGGGCATGTCGGACGGCGCTTACGGGCCGGCAGATCGCTTCGAAAGCATCGCGACCATTCACGCAGCTCTCGACGCCGGCGTCACGCTCATCGATACCGGCGATTTTTACGGTAGCGGCCACAACGAGTTGCTGATTGGCGAAGCGTTGCGCGGTCACGATCGTTCGCGCGTACAGCTCAGCGTCAAGTTCGGAGCACAGCGCGATCCTGCCGGCGGTTTCGTCGGCTTCGATTCGCGGCCGGGTACGATGAAGAATGCGCTCGCGCAATCGCTCGTTCGCTTGGGCACCGATTACATCGACGTCTATCGCCCGGCGCGTCTGGATCAGAACGTGCCGATCGAAGAGACGGTCGGGGCGATCGCCGAGATGGTCGCGGCGGGGTACGTCCGGTACATCGGACTCTCCGAAATGTCGGCCGCCACAGTACGTCGCGCGCACGCGACCCATCTGATCGTCGATCTGCAGATCGAGTATTCGCTGATCTCGCGCGGCATCGAAGATACGATCTTACCTGCGTGTCGCGAGCTCGGTGTCGCGATTACCGCCTACGCCGTGCTCTCGCGGGGCCTCATCGGGGGCCGCTGGTCGAAAGATCGTTCGACGACGAACGATTTCCGCGGCATCAGCCCGCGTTTCCAAGGCGAGAACTTGGATCGCAACCTCGCGCTCGTCAATGCGCTCGAGCGACTGGCCCAAGCGAAGGGCGTCAGCGTCTCGCAACTCGCAATCGCGTGGGTGATGCAGCACGGTGCCGATATCGTTCCGGTCATTGGCGCGCGCAAACGGGAACAGCTCGTCGACGCGCTGGGATCGCTCGAGATCGAACTGCTTGCCTCCGATATCGAAGCGATCGAACGCGCCGTTCCGCGCGACGCGGCCGCTGGGGACCGCTACCCCGCTCACGGCATGGCCGGCCTCGATAGCGAACGCGAACCCGTCGCTTAACGTGCGGGCGTCCGCCAGTCGGCGCGCCAAAACCGCGCTGCGAGCCGTTACAGTTGCGTTATAAGGAAGACGATACCGCCGACAGCCGCGAGCAACATCCACCAAAGCGGATTTACCGGAAACACCGTAGCGAGAATCGCAACGGTTCCGGCGATGACGATTGCGACCAGATGAACTGAATTCGTTTGCGCCAGTGCGGCTCCGGAGGCGAGGAGCAATCCGGCGGCAATCGGAGGGAGCGCGGAGCGCAGCGCGGAGATGAAGCGCGTTCGGCGTGGCGCGCTAATGCGCGGCCGACGAATACCGTTAGGATTGCGGGCGCAATGACGAATGCACCGAGCGCGGCGAGAGCACCGAACCAGCCCGCAACGCGCCAGCCGATGAGGGGTACGATCAACACGTTCGGTCCGGGAGCAAGCTGCGCGACGGCAACGAGTTCGGTGAAGTCGCTCGTCGACAGCCAATGCGTTTGCGTCGGAGACGAGCGACAACACGCCGAAGTGTCGGATCGCGCGGGTCCTTTGGCAGCGGTGGCGGGCGGCGTTGTAATTGCGCGACGCGCTTTCGGCGGTACGAATACGTCGTAGACGGCCGACACGGCCGAATCGTAATCGAACGTGCCATTGTTGGAGGGGACGACGATCGACAGACCGTCGTCGGGAAAGCGGGCGTCCTGCGACGCCGCGTCCTGGCTGTTGCCGCCGTGCGCGATCGTGCGGTGCCCGTTTGGGCAACTTTCGTCTCATGATACCGAACCCGTAACCGGGGAGCGAGGCGCGAAAGTATCTTGCCGCCGTCGAGCGCCGCATTCCACTTCACCAGGTTCCGGACATCGCTTGAGGATCGCGCCTGCACGGGTGAACCATGAGTATTCGGTGTGCTGCGCGTGCTCCCACGCGCCGAGCGCAAAGGTCGGGTAGCGGTTCGAACGATCGATCTTCGCAGCGGAGTGACGGGGCGTTTTTCCAGACGGCGTCCGAAAAATTGGTTCCATCACCTAGTCCCTGGATCGCGGTGTTATATCCTGCACAGGGATTGAGGTAACGCGCGCGAAAAAAGTGTATGCAATATCGGTCTTTGTACGGTATATCGCAACGGAGGCCCCAATGGTTGGTGGAAAACTCGCGACCCGCGTTTCAGCGGCCTTGGCAATCGTTGGCGCCGGCGACGATCCTAAGGTGGCGTTTCCGCGCGCGGGCGATGTCGTGCGCTCTGGCTTCGCGCCGCTTTCGAGTAAGCTCTCGCGGCGTTCGCGAACGATAACAGAGGAGTCGAAGCGCAAGACGCTCTCGGACGTTTCGACGTGAAGATCGCCGCCTTAGACATCGAACGGTGGCCGTACCGCTACCCGCTGCGGATCACCGGTCACGAATGGACGCACGTCGAAGTAGCGGTCGTAGAGATCGAAGACGACGGCCGACGAGGCCGCGGGGAATGCGCCGGCGTCTACTATCGCGGCGACACGGCGGAGCGTTGCTTAGCGGATATCGAACGCGTTGCGGACCGGTTCACGCTCGGCGTAAGCCGCCGAGAGCTGTTGGACCTTTTGCCGGCGGGAGGTGCGCGCAACGCACTCGATGCGGCCCTCTGGGATCTGGAGGCGAAAGCGAAGGGCCGGCCGGTGTGGGAGCTCGTCGGCTCACCGGCGCCACAGCCGCTACTCACGACCCATACGTTGGGGGCTGACGAGCCCGAGCGTATGGTCGAACGCGCCCTGGCTTTCTCCGAAGCGAAGGCGCTCAAACTCAAACTCACGGGAATGAGCGACGACGCCGAACGCGTGCGTGAAGTTCGCCGTGCTCGGCCCGACGTGTGGCTCGGTGTCGACGCGAACCAGGGCTTTACGCGCGCTTCCCTCGAGGCCTTGATGCCGACGTTGCTGGAAGCGGACGTACGACTCATCGAGCAGCCCTTTGCGGTCGGTCGCGATGCCGATCTCGAAGGAATGCACGTGCCGATCGAGCTTGCCGCGGACGAGAGCGCTCAAGACCTCGACGACGTGGCTCGAGTCGCGACGCGGTTCGGCGTCATCAACATCAAGCTCGACAAATGCGGCGGCCTTACGCGCGCGCTCGAGATTGAAGCAGAAGCGCGGCAACGCGGCTTGAAGGTGATGGTGGGCTGCATGGGAGGAACGTCGCTTGCGATGGCGCCTGCGTACGTGTTAGGTCTTCGCTGCGATCTGGTGGACCTCGACGGGCCGTTGCTGCTCGCGCGCGACCGCTCCCCGGCGGTGCGCTACGAAGCCGGGCGCATTACATGTGCGCCGGAGGTGTGGGGCAGTCCGGCCGGCGCGGTTTCGGCGTCGGCCCCTTGACGCGCGCTCAGCATTCGATTCTCGGCGGCGCGTGCCGATGGCTGTGTCTCTCGGTCGCGCTGCTGACGGCGTGCGCGGCGCCCGCTCCGCAGAGCGGCGGTTCCCGACTGGTCATGGCCATGGCACAGGAACCGGCTTCGCTTAACCCGCTGACGATGAGTGGTCCCGCGCGACCGCGGTCGTCGTCCCGCTGCTGTACTCGTATCTGCTGACCCTTGACGAGCACGACAACCTCCAACCCGACGTCGCGCGTGAAATTCCGTCATCTGTGAATAACGGCATCTCTGCGGACGGACTGCTGGTCACCTACCATCTCCGCCACGACGTGACGTGGCACGACGGACATCCGCTGACGGCACGCGATATCGTGTTCACCTTCGAGGCGATCATGAATCCGCGCAACAACGTCGTGTCGCGCTCCGGCTACGATGATGTCGCGCGCGTCGAAGCTGCCGGACAGTGGACCGTTAAAGTCCATCTCCGCCAGCGGTACGCACCGATCCTCAGCACGTTTTTGGCGCCGAATCAGAACTATGCGATTCTGCCCGCACACCTGCTCGCGAGCCGAGCCGATCTCAACCAAACTCCGTTTAACGCAAGCCCCATCGGTTCGGGGCCGTATCGCGTCGTCGCCTGGCGACGCGGCGACCAGCTGTCGCTGCGCCGAAACATTCGCTACTACGCGGGACCGCCCGCCATCGAGAACGTCGACGTGAAATTCGTGGCCGATTCGACCGCAATCCTCAACCAATTGCGCACGCACGAAGTGGGGATGACGCTCGTCGCCGATCCGGCGCTCTTGGCGCAGTACCGTAGCGGCTCGGTCGGGCGTGTGGTCCGAGCGGGATTGGCGGGCGGCGGCCAGTTGTTTTTTAATCTCGCGAATCCGATTGTGGGCGACGTGCGCGTTCGGCGGGCTTTGGTTCAAGCCGTCGATTTCGGTCGTCTCGTGCGCGAAGCAACGCGCGGCGCACAGACCTATGCGTACGCCGCGCGCAGCTTGTTTAGCTGGGGATACGATCCGTCCGTCACACCGCCGCCCTACGATCCGCATAACGCGGCACGGTTGCTCGACGCGGCCGGTTGGCGGCGTTCGGCCGGCGGCATCCGCCGGCGCGCCGGCCGTCCGCTCGCCTTGCAGCTCGCGCTCACCGCCGGCAATTCACTCGCGAGCAGCGTCGGCGTCCTGCTGCAGCAAGAACTCACGGCCGTCGGCGTGCAACTGACGCTCCATGCCTATACGGCGAGCCAACTGCGCGCGCCGGCGTCACAGGGCGGCCCGTTGTACGGCGGACGATATCAGCTCGGTTTCATCGAGATCTACACCCCGGCCGATCCGGACACGGGGTGGCTATTCGGCTGCGCCCAATTCCCGCCGAACGGTTTCAACATCAGTCGATATTGCGATCCGGTCAGCGAACGCGCCACCCGCGCCGGCGCCTCGACCTACGATCGCGCGCTGCGACGCCGCTTCGCGAAAGTCGTGCAGCGGCAGGTGCTCGACGAACTGCCGGTGTTGCCGCTGTGGCAGCAAAACTCGGTCGACATCATTCCACCAGGTCTGCGGAACTTCCGTCCCGCGGAGGAGTCGCCGGTGTGGAACGCCGCACGTTGGAGTTACTAAAACCCGAAACACGAGTTCGAACGGGATCGCTCCCCGGCCTAGACGGAGTTCGCCGATTGCAGAAGGACGGGGCGCAAGCGCGAACCGTGACGACCGCCGATGAACCGGCCGTCCTCGACGACGACCGTACCGCCTTGCAATACCATCCGGATGCCCTCTGGTGGCCGAACCGAATCGAGATAGTCACAACGATCGGCGACCGTGCGTGGATCGAACACGACGACGTCCGCAACGGCACCGGAGACGATACGGCCGCGCATTGGGATCCCGAATGTATCGGCGGCTAGCGACGTCATGCGGCGCACCGCCTCCTCGAGCGATAACACCCGGCGTTCTCGAACGTAGCGGCCCAGAATGCGTGGAAACGTACCGAAGGTGCGGGGATGAGGCTGCCCTCCCGTTCCGGGTGGCGCGCCGTCGGTCCCAATCGAGGTCGATGGATCGGCAAGAATCCTTTCGACGTCATTCTCGTCCATCAAGAACGCGACCATCCACGCGTTGAGCTGTTCTTCGAGTAAGATATAGATCAGCGCGCGCACCGGATCGAAGCCGAGTTCTGCTGCGACCTCCGCAATCGTACGCCCTTCGAACCGATGGTCGCGTGTCGACACGACGAGTATTCCGTTCCACCCCGCGGATTTTGCAAGGTTATCCCAACCGGGCTCGCCGCACTCGATCGCCGTGCGCAGCTTTTCGAGCGCTCCCGGCGCACGCAGACGCCGTAAAACGTCCTCCGGACCGCCCTCATGATAGCTCTGAGGAAGGGTCGCGCTGAGCGTCGTGCTGCCGGCCGTGTAGGGATATGCGTCCTGCGTAATCGCAATGCCCCGCGCGCGCGCCGCGGCTAGCGCTCGCAGCGTGCGTTCCGATACGCCGAAGTTCGATCGGCCGGCCGTTTTGTGATGCGAAACGTGGACGCGCCTGCCACTGCGCTCGCCGATCGCGATAATTTCTTCGACGCTGCGCACGACCTCATCGCTCTCGTTCCGCATGTGGCTTGTAAAAATGTGTTCGGGAGCGAGGTGCGTGGCTAGCGTCGTCAACTCGGCCGTGTCGGCGAACATACCCGGCGGGTAGATCAGCCCCGTCGACATCCCGAATGCGCCGGCCTCGAGCGCCTCGTCGAGCAGCGTCACCATGTGAGTTGCCTCGGCGCTCGTCGCTTGCCGAGCGGTCGATCCTATCGCGCAACGACGGAGATTGCCGTGACCGACGAGCGGCGCATAGTTCGTTACATAACCGCATCGATCTGCTTCGGCGACAACATCGGCGAAACGCGGACCTACGTCCGGCACGCCTGGGAAAAGCTGCGCGAGTTCAGTAAAGAAGGCATCCGCCGCTCGGGGATCGTGCGGCGCGAGGCTAATGCCGCAGTTACCGACGACTTCCGTCGTAATTCCCTGCTGGATCTTCCATGTATCGTCGGCCACGAACGGTGCATTATCCCCGTGCGAGTGGACGTCGATGAAACCCGGCGCGACCACCTGGTTCGTCACGTCGACGACCGTCCACCCGCGGTGGTCGTCGACGACAGGGCGGACGTCATCGATTCGGCCGTCGCGAATGTAAACGTCTGCGGGGACCGGCTCGCTGCCCGTACCGTCGCACAACAGTCCGCCTGCGAGAACCATCATCTCGCTTCGGACCGGACCATTTTCAACTGAGCGTTGCGCTCACATGCGCGCCGTCGTAAGACCAAATGCCGTCGCAATGCGTGGCGAATCGTTTCGAATCGTGTGCGCGAAGCCGGCAGAGAAGACGGCGCACTCGCCGGCGCGCATGGGGTAATCAGTGTCGTTCACACGGAGAACGAGCTCGCCCGCGGTCGCGTATAGCGTGTCGATGCCCTCGTGCGTCAGCTCGTCGCGAAAGGCGCTGCGTGGCTCGAACGATATTACGGCGAGCTCGAGGTTCAACCCGGGCAGCCGCAGTAATTCATACCGAACGCCGCGGCCGCGATTCATTAAAATGCGATCGGACTTGCCCACGAAACTCGGCCGCGACAGTTGCGTGCTGTACCCGAGCATCGAACCGAGATCCTGATCGAAAAATTCCGCGATGCGTGCGAGGCGGCCGATCGATACGTCCGATTCGCCGCGTTCGACGGCGCTCAAAAACGATGCCGAAAGCCCGCTGCCGTCGGCAACGTCGCGTATGGAGAGGTTGCGTCCCAGGCGCATGTGCTTGAGTATCTGGCTCACGTTGGGGGCGCCGCGGAAGGCGGGTTCGCCTTGCTCGTTGTGACGCACCGCCGTCGCCCTGCGAACTCCCATGGTCGGATTTCCTTCCGGCAAATCGAACGACGACCGAAATTTCGGTCGCTACGAGCGCTTCTCAGCCGTCGGTGCGTTTCCTGTATGTAGCGATTTGCGTGGCTACGCGCTCGGTTAGCCGGACGTCTTAAAAAGAGAAAGCGAGCCTTGCCGTCGTGCCGAAACTCGGTGAAGCCGAGCACACCAGACGAGCCGTAGAACTCGTCTACGGCGAGGAAACGATCGGCGTTTCCATCCTAATCACGTAAGTGGCATGGCTTCGGGATCGTCCGGTAAAGCCGGCGTCTGTCGCGGTGTCGTACGATGACCCAGGAACATCGGACGATTCGCGTGCCCGAAGAGCAACGGGAGCAGCTCGTGGGCGCGTACGACCCCGTACCAACCTTCACGAGCATATCGCTCGCCGAACTCAACGACCGCGTCGGGACGCACGGTCGGCCCGACGAGAAGAAGGGGCGTCGGATCGGACGTATGCAGCACGCCGTCCACCGAGGGCGTCGCGTGATCGCCTGTGATCGCGACGATCGCGCGATCTGCCAACGCCTCAAGTCCGGCGAGTCCCGGGTCGAGCGCTTCGAGCACCTCGAGCTTCGCGCGTGGCTGCTTCGCGTGCCCGGCTTCGTCCGTGACCTTCGTATGCACGTGAACGAAGCGCGCACCGTCGCCGATCAGTTGGCTCGCCACGTCGATGCGTCCGGCGAGATCTTCACCGAGATCGTTACGCTGCGCGTGGTGCCGATGCTCCATTCCGAGCAGACCGGCGATCCCTCGGTAGAGCCGCGTGCTCGTAACGGCAGCGCCACGCACGCCGTTGACTTCGACGAAATCGGGAATCGCTTCTCGAGCACCCGACCATTTCGTCGTCAGCACATTCAGCGCAGGCATACGTGCAGTCGTGCGCGCTTTATTGATTGCGCTGCGAAGAAGATGCTCTCGAACGTCATGGAGCACCGCGTTGGTTTTGTCCGCGAGAGCGTTCGCGGACGCTTCGATCGCACGCACGCGCAGCCATGGATGAAAGTTTTCGAAGAACGGATCTGAGTCTGTGACGTTGCCTCGCGCGTAGCCATGAAATTGCAGCAACGCCTCGCCCAGGCCGAGCCGTTGTAGGGCGACGGAATGTTGCTCGAGTATTGCGGTCAACTCGCCGAAGAGTGCATCGGCGTCTTGCTCGTCGTTTCCCCGAGCGCAACGCCCGGTGACCCAAACGCGGCCGTCGACGACCTCCGACGTGCGCAAAGCCGCGAACATCGTCGCCACGCTCATCGGCAAGTCGAGACCGGCGCCGATGCCTTCGAGAACCGCACGGCCGGGGAACGATACATCGCCGTACCCGAACATGGCCCAATGCGCGAGTTCCGACGCGGGCGCACGTCCCCAGCCGAACGGTAGGTGCCAGCCGGATGCGCCGCGTCGCGCGAGCCGATCGAGGACCGGCGTACGAGCCGCCTCGGCGGGTGTGCGTCCCTCGAGTTCGGGGATGGCGCGATCTCCGAGTCCGTCGAGCACGACGAGCACGACCGGCAACCGGTCGTCATCGAGCCGGGGCTGATTCTCGCCGTAACCGGGCGGTCTCACGTTCTCTCGGCCATCGGTACGTGCGCGAGAAACTCGTCGATGAGCGGCTTCGTCGCGGCGGGTACGAGCGAATGCCAGTCGTCGTTACACGCGTTCAAGCTCGCGCGGATATCGCCGGCCGATAAGCGCGACGACGGATCGCCTTCAACGACGCGAACGTCATAGCCGGCTCGTTGCAACCACCTTACTTTCTCGCGCTCCCAAACGGTAAAGGTGCGCACGAAGTGACGCGCATCGAGCGGAACGTATTGCGGCCAAAAGTCGCGACGTGTCAGGTCGAACGGCACGAACGTCATCCGCTCCGCATACCCGGCCCCGCGCACGGCCGCCTCGAGCAAACGCACCCGTTCGAAATACGTAAAAGGGTTGGCCGCGGCCGTGTGCCGATGCGGTGAGGCCGGCTCTTCGTGTCGCGTTCCCGTGTCCGGATTGGTGACGGCAACTATGACGTGCCGGCATTCTGCGAGAGCGATCTCAAACAATTGCACGTGTTGTGCGTGTGCGGGTTGGAAGCGGCCGGTCACGCAACCGAGCGCGATCAACCCTTGTCCCGCAACAGTCCGCGGGCGATCGCGTTGTATTGGATTTCGGTGGTCCCTGCGGGTATGCGCAGCGTACGCGCGATGCGGAACAGCTTCTCTTCGGGGGATCCTAGGAGCAACCCGGTAGCGCCATGCACCTGCACCGCGTTATCGACCACCTTAAAAAATGCCGCGTCGTTAATGACTTTGAGTAGGCTGACGAGGCGCGGCACTTCATGGTTAGACGGGATGTCGAAGGGCCCCAGGCGATCGAGTTCCGCCTGCGCGACGAGCGACGTCGCGCGCGCCTGATAGACCTCGGCATCCATCTGCGCGATGAGGTGCCGCACCGCCTGGTACTCGCCGATCGGCTTTCCTCCCGACGTGCGCTTGTGCGACCGATCGACCGCGCGATCGATCATCCACTGGCCCCAGCCCGAGCACATTCCGCCGCGGCAGAGCCGTCGCCAGTTGATGCTCTGCATGGACAACGCAAACCCGTCGCCGATGTGACCGATCACGTTCTCGGCCGGCAAACGAATGTTGTCGAACTCGAGTTCGCCCGTTAGGCCATCGTCGAGAATGGTGGGGATATTGGCGCCGCGGCGGAAACCGGGCGCGTTCGCATCGACCAGAAACATCGATAGCGAATGCGTCCCGGCTCCCGGCTCCGTGACGGCGACGACGTAAACGACGTCTGCAAAATGGGAGTTGGTAATCCAGGCTTTGTGTCCGTTGAGGATCCAGTCGCTGCCGTCTCGTTTCGCGTTCGTGGTCATACCGAGGACGTCCGATCCGACGCCGGGTTCCGTATTCGCAAACGCCGTCGTGAACTGGCCCTTCATAATGGGGGCGAGGTATTTTTCGTGCAGTGGCTCGGCAATGTGCTCGCTCGCCGGGTACGGACCCTCGGTCCAGGCCAAGGCTGCGAGTCCGAGGCCGAGCCCTGAGTTGCGGTAAACGAATTCCTCGGCGTAATGCATCTCAACGCGACTGAATCCGCCACCTCCGAATTCGGCTCGAATATGCGGAGCGTAAAGACCCGCCGCCCCCGCGCGACGCTGTATCTCCCGACGGGCTTCCCAAACGATCGGATGCATGCGGCCGGCGGCGTCGAGTGCCGGTTGCGAGGCAGTCCCGACCCCTTCGGCGGCCAAATCTTTCTCAAGCGCCGTCACGTCTTCGTCGAGAAATCGCGCAAAGCGCTCGATATACGTCTTGACTCGGTCGCTCTGGCCGATCGACAGGTGCCCTTCGGTCATCGCTCTACTTTCTTTTCACGCGAGTTTGGCTTGGGTAGTGTCCGCCGACGACGCAGGTGGCTCTCGAGGATGCGGTCCGGCTCCTCTTTGACGGACGTGACTCGGCCGGTCTTGAGGTTCCATACCGGATTCGCCCGAATCATTCATGAAGGCCATCAAACGAGACTACTTCGGACGCAGCTCCGCGGGACGCTAGCGCGGTGCGCGACAGCTTCGAATCGTGGCATTATGACAGCTCGGATCAATAAAAGCGCCGGTGATATCGACGCCGCAATCGAATCCGCGGTCGTCGCTGTAAGCGAACGGTCGGGACTATCGTGCGGCTCGTCGCCAAAAGCGACCGTTCGCTTCCGGCCTACGTTTCGGCCAATTCCGCGAGCGTTGCGTCTAGGACGCGTGCGTAGACCTCCGATGTGGGCGGGGACCCGAGGGTTTGGACGCGCGACAACAACGCCGTACCGAGGCCGGACATGCGACCGACATGATCGGCGAACGAGTCGATGTCGCCCGACCACGGAAGTTCCGGATGACTCATCAGCAGGGTAACGCATCCATGGATTGCCGCCCAGATTCCCAGCGTGAGTTGCAAGGTGTCTCCTCGAAAAACTCCCGCCTCGACGCACGGACGTACCGCCGCTACGAGATGCTCGAGGAGTGCATCGGACGCCTGCCGCGCGATCTCGCTGCGGCCGCCCGATCGTGGCGCCATTAGTAAGCGATAGCGCACGGCGTTGGAGAGCGCGAATCGTGCGTAAGCCACCGCTCGAAGACGGAGCGCTTGCGCGGGATCGCTCGATCCCGACGCGGCGTCGAGCATCTGCTTCTCGAGACCTCGCCACGCTTGGAAGCAGACGGCGTCCATGAGTTCGGCCTTATCACGGTAGTGTTGGTAGACGGAAGGCGTCGTAACGCCGACGACGGCGGCAACGGCGCGAATCGTAAGCGCTCGCTCTCCGCCTTCGTCGAGAAGTTTGCCAGCAGCGCGAAGGAGCTCTACGCGAAGCGTATCGCCTTCGCCACGTCGCGCCCGGGTGCGCGGCTGCGGCGCGATAAGTGGTTCTCGCAGCGCGCTGCCACGAGCCCGACCCACGCTCATCGTTTCAGGACCGTGACCGAAGCGATATCTCGCCACGCCGCCGGCGCGACGTTACTTACGATCGAAAGATGGCACATGTCGTAGACGACGTGCCGATCAGACGACCCTGGGTGTCGAACATCGTCGCTTCGGCGACGGCCGTGGTGCGTCCGACGTGCACGGCCTTGGCTTCGCAACGGACTGGGCCACTCGCGGCCGTCAGACCGCGAATGAAGCGAACGTTGACATCGAGCGACGCGTAACCAACGCCGGCGGGCAGCATCGTGTGGATCGCGCAGCCGAGCGCCGAATCGAATAGCGTCATCGCGAATCCGCCATGAACGATTCCGAGCGGATTATAATGCGATTCATCCGGCGTGCCTTCCAAGACCACGCGACTTTCTTCAACCTCGATGATTCGCACGTTCATCAGCGCGCCGATCGGAGCTCCAGGAATTTCGCCGGCCCACATCGCTCGTAAAGCGTCGAGGCCGCTGAGCACCCGTATTTTACCGGCGCTGACGAAGGGATCGGTGTAGTAGATAGTGCGTGAGCGAAGAGCTGGATCGGCCGTCTCGGAATCGTTGAGATCTGGTGTCGCGTCTGGCAAGCTATCCGCCTCCGATCGATACGGTACGCCCTACCCCGCCGATTTTCTTGAGGACAGCGAGCGTTCAGTACGTTGCCGAACCGCATCGGCACGCGCACGCTCCGTATGTTACCTACCGGCGTTAAGTTAACCTTGGTAACGTGAAAGCTTTGGGCTCGTATTGCCAGCAGGACTGCATCCCACGCGTTGTGTTCAGCGCGCGCAAAAATGCACGACCGTCGGCGTGCTGAATGTCGAAACTCCATCTTCGGACGCGCTGCGCACTTGATCTTTGACGAGGGTAACCACGACGAACATCAAACCGGTCAGCGCTGGGTTAGCAACTCGCCGATTCCGCGCACGTTACGGCACGCTCTGCGACGGCGAGCTCGCGCATTTCAGTCGCAAGTGCACCGCTGACCGTGCCGCCTTGACCGTCGCTCGCCGTCGCTTCGCCGGCGAAGAACAACGTCTCATCGACGGAATCTTGGAGGGCGGCTCGCGCAGCGCCGGCGCCGGCGGCGACGTAGCTGTAGGCGCCGCATGCAAACGGATCGGTGGACCAGTCGTGCGTAACGCCGGCGATCCGTAGCGCAGGTGCTAGCCCCGCAGCACCTGCGCCGACAACGATCACATCCGCATCCATCGGCTCAGTATATAAAGACAACGTACCGGCACGGACCTGTAACGTCGTTGGTTGGAACCGAAATGGTACGGCCGATTTATGTCTGTATAGTGGACCGACCGGCGGCTTCTTCAGTCAGAATGAAGTCGAACCGTGGCGGGCTGCAATGTCTTTGCGCAAGTTACTGACCGAACTTATCGGTTGGCGTTGAGCCTAAGCCGAAGTTCCGGTAAGTTGCACCGTGGGTCGCTCGAGCGCGAAGGCATCCGCGAGCAATTCGTAGGAGCGTAGGCGTGAGGCGTAGTCCGGCGCGATCGTCACGACGACGACTTCGTCAGCCTCGTGCTGTTCGACGATCGTTTCGATGCGCCGTCGTACCGTCTGCGGAGATCCCGCGGTCATCCGTGCCGTGCGTGCGACCTCGTGCCGCTCGAGCGGCGTCCACGGATAATTCCGCGCTTCCTCGAGTGATGGAAATGGCCCAGCGGAACCGCGCAGCAGGCGCATGCGCCAAAGCGCGATCGGCAAGGCGAGCGTTGCGGCTTCCTCGTCCGTTGGTGCGATCAGTGCGGCGAGCGCGATGGCGACGCGCGGCTGAGTGTTGCGAGCCGAAGGCCGGAAGCGCTGGCGGTACGCCGCCGTCAGCGCCGGCGCGTCGCTGCTAATAAAGTGCGCGTAAGCGTACGGGAGGCCGAGATCGGCTGCCAGCGCCGCTCCATAGTCGGAGGACCCCAGCAGCCAGACTTCGGGCGATGTGATGCCGCTGGGCATCGCGGTGAGCGGCGCGAAGGGGCTGTGCGACGCGGTGGTGCGATCGAGGTAACCGATCGTCTCGAGAATCTGTTCGGGGAACGTCGAGACGTCGCGGCTCTCGAGAGCGGCCGAAACTAAACCCATCCCGCCCGGCGCGCGCCCGACCCCAAGATCGATGCGTCCGGGTGCGAGCGCTTCGAGCATACGGAACGCCTCGGCGACTTTCAGTGCGCTGTAGTGCGGGAGCATGATGCCGCCCGTCCCCAAACGGATGCGGGAGGTTGCCGCGGTCAGACGCGCGAGCAGCACCTCCGGTGCTGCGTCGGCGAGTGCCGCCATGGCGTGGTGTTCGGCGAGCCAGTAGCGGTAATACCCGAGTTCGTCGGCGCGCCGTGCGAGTTCGATTGTCGCCGCGATTGCGTCGACGGGCGACGCGCCGCTGACGACGGGCGACTGATCTAGGACGCTGAGCTTGCAAGACATCGTTCCTGTGACGCGTCTCGCCGACGGCTGGATGCATGTGTGGCCCGGGCCGGTATCTACGGCGCGAGGGCCGCAGATGGAGCGAGATGGCGGAATTCGCGGCGGTATCGCTGGCGCCCGAACAATGGGTCGGGTAACTTAACAGGTAAAACGATCTCGTTTGCCGAGGTCGCGATGCGTTTCCCGATGCGTCAGCGTCAGCGATCGCACGTGCGGATCGAACGCCGATAGACGATTCGGGCGTTACCCGAAGCGTCGTGACGGCAGCTCGGCGAGGTAGGGTTTCTCCCTATTACCGACGGCCGCGTTCGCTCGTATACTTGCGCGCAGGGTCGTGGAGACGGCGACCTGGCGTTTTGAAGCGAGGACATTCGTGCCGGATACGACACTTCCACGGCGCCCGCGTATCGCGCGGTGCGCGTTTGCGACCGCGATCTGCGCCGGGTCGTTCCTAAGCGGCTGTAGCGATGGATCCGTGACGCTCGCGCCCGGTCCGGTACCGACGCTCGGACAAAGGGCCCCGACGACTGCGCCCACAACGGTCGCCACGACGCCTCCGACCGCGACGCCGACCACGCCGGGTACGCCCGCTCCGACAACGGTCCCAACTGCGGCGCCGTCGGCGACGCCCGTTCCCTCAGCGGCTCCGTCCGTGACGGCGACCGCGTCGCCCACGCCGGCTCCCGCGTCGACCGGCACGATCACGATTACGAGTTCGGCGCCTTTCTATGGCGGTGACAACACGCTGCGCTTCCCTGCGCCCGGACAGACACTATGCAACCCAGCTCTCTATCAAGCGAATTTGCAGGCTTCCGAAGCGGGCTATTCGGGCGCGTTCACGGCGGTAAGTAGCGACCCATCCTCCGTGACGGTCACGCCTGGCTCGACCAACGGGTCGTTCGTGGCGACGGATACCAGGAGTTCGAATGCAGCGACCGACAAAATCACGGTCAGAGATGCCAATGGAAATTCGACAGTGGTCTTCGTCGACTACATTGTTTACTGCTTGCCCTAGTATCGAGACGCTGACGCTGGATGCATATACGCTCTACGGAAGGCAACCG
>JAABUO010001836.1_pt1 | contig 26812 bp, 41 predicted proteins | sample 5559291 | NCBI WGS metagenome assembly JAABUO01 (sample SAMN10711878, study PRJNA513372) | rock metagenome | isolation source: Antarctica rocks | place: Antarctica: Victoria Land, Finger Mt sud
GCACACCTTCTGCAAAGCATCAATTGGGACTTGTAGACGTGTACACCTGCCATTCCAGTGGGCTTCTGCTGTATCACAACAGCTGGCATGACAGAAGAGCTCCATCTTCTTATAGTCTGCACATGTGCACTTCACCCAAATGCTTCATCCAACACGGTGACGTCACCCTGTTGGTCATGTAGTATTCACACAATGCAGATATGGGTATACAGAGGCGCCCGACCAGGGCAACGCTTTTGTGGAGTCCATCCTGCTGACAGTCCTCAGCAAGCTGTATAAGGAGCTGCACTCCGTCATTCAAAACTCCCCAGAGCTCAGCACCCGCTTCCCTGCCTTGGCTTCAGCAGGACCCTCCCTCATTGCTGCAGCCTCTCCTTCAACTCCTGTTAGCTCAGCTGGCCATGAGCCTGGTGTCACTATGATGGCACCTTTGCATGACCCCGCTGTGAGCTTGGTCTCTCAGGACCTATTTCAGGCCAGTGCTGGCAGTGCAAGCCCAATCAAGCCCGTCATCAATAAGGCGCTGCAGATGACTGGTGAGATGCATGACAACAGAAGATGTAGAATGGTACATACCCCATGCACATTTTCCGGCACCTGCAAGCCCAGCATCTGGCGCACCCTGATGACTAGCTGGTCCACGTCCAGGTCTGTGCAATTTGCCAAGTGGCAAATAGATGCCTGCTGGCCTCAAACCTCTTTATCACAATGCATGAACTTCCATTCGGTTACTGAGTAATCTTTATCAGTCAGATGCAAGCGTTATGACAAACTTTTGGACTGATGTCTGCAGCAATCAGCAGCCACCCTTCCACTGACTCTCTGGACAGCCTGGTGCTGCGCAATCCCACTGGCAGTCCTGGCAACACAGCAGGACAAGGCTCTTCTGCTGCTAGCAACCCTGACATGGAGCAAGAGCTGATTGCTGCTGCTGAAGCTCTTCTGACTGGCCAGGTACACCTATATCATCCCTTGGTACCTGTGTCAAGCAGGGTCAAAGCAGCTGCATGACACGCAAATTGCTGTTGCAGTGCTGCAGTCAGTGCTGCTGGAAGTCATACATGTCATACAAGCAGTGCCTCCTATATGGGAGCATTGCATGTACTGCAGTTGACAAGCAAATCAGCTGGTGGAGTGCGTGGCAAGCTGGTGGCAAGGGAGATTAACATCTTGCAGCGGGAGCTGCACACCAAAGCAGTTGTGTACATCATGGGCAGAGCACATGTGCGTATGAGGTCACATCCAAAGTCGGTGCTTGACTGGTCAGTCTACATCCCCTGCCGATGGCCAGTCTGCCTCACCAAGCACATCTGTCATCTCCAACAACAGCAACATTTGAAGGCTGCCACTGTGCACGTTTGATTGTCTGACACACTGTAGCAAAGCACTGTCTGTACTACTTGTTCAAGCAATCATATGCAACTGCTCAATCAGCAACGAATCTGTGTTCTATCACAGGGCTCGCCGCTACCTGCTAGAGCTGCCCTACCAGCTCATGGTCCTCAACACAAAGGCTGATGCCTACCAGACCTTCAAAATCCCAGAGGACCAGCTTGTGGAGGTTGGCCTGATTTACGAAGTCTGATGGTGCAAGAACAGTGTTTCCAGTCATTATATGGTGTCAATGCATCTGCAAAGGGTGACGTTCACCAGGCAGCTGAGCTGTCAGGAGTAGTCTGCGTGGAGTCCTGATCAATCGTATATTGTGCTTGTAGACAACATTGCAAGACAAGACATATGCTAATGTGCCAGTTACAGCAGTTTACAAGACTTAGACAGAAACGTCTCATCTTGCAAGCACAGACTAATGCACATCCTATCAGGTCTCCATGCCATTCTGCATGCTAGATGGCAAAGCTTTTTGTTCAACCAGTCTGGATGCTCAAACTGTTCATATGATCCAAAGTGAGTGTGGCTTCTGGCATTGGCGTAGTAGCTCTTCAATGCATCCAGTATTTTGTGAGGATGGACAGGTGTTATCTTTAAGTGTCCCTTGAATTGGTGTAAAATGTGCTGATCTGCTGACTGATGGAATGTCCACATAAGCACTGGCGTAGCAGCTCTTCAATGCATCCAGTATTTTGTGAGGTTGGACAGGGGTTCTCTTAGTGCTTCCCTTGAATTGGTGTCAAATCCCTTTTAGAAGTCAACAAAGCATGAATGCAACCTGCCGTGCTACATGTCCTCATTGCCTTGCATGATTTGATACGTGTTGAATCTTTTTTGTAGTGATGCGATGATTGTGTCTGAAGCCAGCCTGCCCTGCAGCTCTGAGTTCACGATTTGCAGCCCAGCCACTGATGCGCCTCTCCACAACTGCAGCATACTGCCTAAACAGGACAGTACCCACAGTCACATCTTGGTATCTGTCTAGGTGATGCTCTTGAAAGCAGTGCAAAGGCCTCCAGGTGAGTGATTGTGAAACTTTGAAAAAGGCAACTGTGTAGAATATTGTACTGACAACAGTAGAAACCGAAAGAGCAAGTCAAATGGGATGCAGCATCAATATTGCATTCAGATTGCATGCCATACAAATCAGAAGACTTGTTGCGTTTCAGGGCATCAATAGCAGCAGTGACTTCAAATTTGTGGGGGCAAATATTGGTGTTCAATGCAGCAGCGCAGGGTACATCAGCAGGGTGAACATCAAACAAGTGGGAGTCGGCATAAATATTAGAGCTAGGCAAACTTGGCAACTTGTCAAAATTGGCCATCCGTCTGTCCAGAGCAGCCATGACAACAGACTTGCCCTTTTCCTTGAAATGCTTCCAAGGTATTGCTGGGCTATGCTTTGCCAAATCCAATGGCATGTATAACATCAAGATGCATCTGTCACATGCCAGCCACAAACAGCAATGTTCTCACCTTGCCAGTACAACCCAATTCGTTTCTGGGCTCTAGAGACAGATTTGCGCATGTCATTCATGCAGTAGATGGCAACACTTACAGCTCAGCTAGTCTGAACTCTGATTGAGACAAACACATGGTCTTGCATGAGTGTGACTTCCACGCTGACATTGATGCAGAGCTCTTTTCATTGCTTGTCTCAATGTATGATAGTAATCTAAGCAACTGGAATATCACGATCCCTGGACATGTCACTCCAATTTGTGGTCTGAATGCTTGTTGGCTGCACAGCAAAACCGTCAGAACTCAACCAGGAGTTCACGAAAAATATCACAGTGCTGGAGTTGCAAGACATTTTCAACTCTATACGGCAACTCAACCCGTGCATGCAATTGGTCTGGAACATACACAGATCTCTCCTGAGTGGCTTCCTATAGGGTAGCGGATCTGTTTCAGAATATCATGTGAAGTGAGGTACTATGATTGACAGCAAGAAGGTTAATTATGTGCTCTGTCTCTTGCCCTCACCTTCCTCCTGTGGCTTTTGCTTCTGTTCCTCTTCCGTTGATGTTGCATTCTGCAGTTAGGCTGGTGAGCCATTGCTTGGCATGCAAATGTAGTCCCTCAGTTTGGAATGAAGTCTTTGATGGGCTTGACATTAGGCATTGTTGCATCATTGCGCTATGTTCCAGTCTGCTCCAAAGTGTTTGACAGTCAGCAGGCTGTGTGTTTGCTGTTGATATGTGCATGAAAGAAGAGCCTTCCATTACTCAATCACAGGCGCTGCACTGGACGCTGTCAAGCTGCTGTATCAGACTCTAAAAGGGCACCTGCTGTTGTCATCACAAAAGCAACAGCATCCTTGCATCCCTGGGCCGAAGTTACACTGGCGTTCACGCGGCTGCCTTGGTGGCACCATAAAAATGTATATAGGTTTGGCCCGCTGCTGTCGTGATGATTGACTGTGAGGGCATGACATCACTTGTTTGCATGCTGGCTGCTGAGAAGTGGGGGTTGGTATTGCAGGATGATGTGCTGCTGACATTCACTCAACAAACAACCGGCATCAGCTGGCAAGTGTATGTGGATCTGTGCTGTGCCAGTGCTAAACAGCTCTTCTTCCATGAGAAACCCAAGATGCAGGTTGAGCTTGAGCCTGCCACACTTTCCAACCTACAGTTTACACATCAGGAGTTGCTAGATAGCGTTTAATATGCTGCGGCTAGCTAGCTAATACATAGTCTGATCACATCATTGCGCATCAGTCAGATTGATGTCATGGACCTTCCACTTGCAGTTGGTGGAGGCAGGTTGCCACCATGCAGCGTCTCTGCTCACCAGCAGAGTTTTGTTTATTTATGCTTAATTGTGCCAAAATGCATGTGATTTCTGTGAAGTGTTTGTCATAGGTTCAGAAAGGAATCCTTGCAGCAGACAAACGAACACAGCTACTAAGTGATGAAACTGAAAAACGAAAAGACGGCGTCATCAGGCGTTCAATATAAAGAAGGTTGAGGTGATCCCGAGTCGGGCCCAAGCTTCTCTTGGCCTTTCAGCCATTTGAGTGATAGGTCAGGGAAAAAGGGAGCTACAAAGTAACTCTTGTGCTGAATTGTTATGGCATCCAGTTTGGACGGCCACTTAGACAGTATTAATGTCATCAGATAGATAGCTGTCAGTCAACAAGAGTGCCTTTCTGTTGCAATGTGTGCAATTTGACATTGTGTTTTAAACTCAGTGCGGATTAGTGAATCTTGATGCCATCTGTATGTACATGTGCAATGTGACCTGCACTTGTGAAAACAATTGGTGCACATGCTGCAAGAGAGCGGTCTGATCGACATTGCGCTCAAAGTGCTTCAAAACAGCCCCTCCAAGCCTGCCAAAAAGACCTGTTATTGAAAAACTATTTAGAATCAAACAAACCCTACAGCCCTACCGGCTGAGCCAAATTACGCCAGCTTACAACGTCTTTTGACCACCTCCTAACACCTCCAAACCCTGTCCGAGATCACTTACCAATCCTTGTTCACCACGAGGTGAGGACAAGCAAAGTGCAAGCATGTAGCTGTATGTCAAGCAAACATCTTGCCATTGTATCTGCATATGTTGATGTGCTCGTATTTATAGTACACACATTTGTAGGTGACACTGTTGGAGGAGCAGGTAAAAAAGGAGGAGGAGGTGGTATTGTAGCTGCTGTTGGAAGCCAGTAATCATAAGGCCATGCGCTAGCATTGGCATATAGTGGCTCTACACAATCATTGAGACACAATGATTTGAGATAATAATGAACAAGGCATTTGCTTGCAAGCCAATTGGTGGTTTGCTCGAACTGTTGCATGGTAGTCTTTGGTTGGTAATGCACTAGATTACCATCCTTGTAAGTCCCCCCTCCTCCCCCCCGCCCCCATTTGTAGCGTGAAAGGTCCATCGTACTCAGTCAATCACGTCTTACATCATGTGCAGATGTGTGCAGATGCGTGCAGATGCGTGCAGTTGGCTGACCAAAGCTTGTAATCTTCTTCTATTTCTTGTGATGTATGAGCTATATGCGGGTCCTTTACAAATCAAATGAAACAACAATTGACATGCATGTGACAGCATTCCAGCGGCGCAAAAAAAGGGTTTCGACGCATCAAAAATGGAGCTGCAGATAATCGAAATCTGGACCTCGTGCATGCAAAGCACGCGCTCTACCAACTGAGCTACAACCCCAGTCTAAACATGTCCAGGAAGCTTGATTTGCAATATAATATATATAGATAAACATCAGTAACTGATATTGATACAGACGAGCCTCTTTTCGAACGGGTATGATCATGGCTTGACTGCGCATGCGGGGCATGAGCAGCTGCTTGCCGTCTCCGCGCCTTCATCTGCAAGCCTTAAAAGTGCAACCCTTGCGTAGCCGAGGAGTGCCTTGGCTAGGACTTGTACGGCCGTCCTTGGCCCACATGTCCACAACCGTACAAGGCAAGCTTGCTGGATATGTGATGCAATCTGCTTTACGTCTTGACATAGTCATGTTGCCACAGGGCACAACGGGCACCCCAGTCCTGTCTTTACCGCTCCTCCTGCACAGGCCTCAACTTCAGCAAGGCCTGCCTCTGTTCCTGAGGAGCACCCTCCTTTGCGGGCCCCTTTAAGTATTGTAGTCACTGATGCTGTCAAGAGATGGTACATTGACACGAACAAGGAGGCTGTGAAGGGTGATGTGGTATGTGACGAAAGTTCAGGCCGTTCAAAGGCTGTCTCACTCGGTAACTCATACCAGTGTATGCTGCAGAAGCAACAAGCTCTGCTGGGACAGATGCTGCTGGAAGGCTATGGCTGTGACGTGAACCAACCAGCAGCGCGCATGTGGGTTGACAAAGCTAAGCGCAGGGGTTACCGCATGGCTGGAGTGTACTGTGAGCTGTGAAACCCTGCTTATCTTGCCGGTGCGCATGCTGGCTAAATGCTTCTTTTGCACCTTGATGTTGAATAAAGAACTGTGATTCGAATATCAAACAAATGACAAACACATGAGAGTGTGTAGCATTTTACAAAAAACCCTGTCAAGCGTTGTATGAAAAACCCTGTATCACAAGAAAGCTTGTCCAAAGCCGAATGGCAATGATGGACTCCATGTAGCCGGTCATGGCTGTACTGTTTGCTTGAAGGTGCAGCATGCTATGTGTTGCTTACGTGTCAACTGCGGCATGGTCGAGTGACACAGCCTGAGACGTGGCTGTGTTGCAAGGTTTGGTATGTCGCTATAGCCAACAGGACTGGTCAACCAGCGCCAGGCTATCAAAGGTCCTGATAGCATGGCTAACAAAGGTCCAACAATTGCTTTTGCATGTAAACTCAGTTGCATGCATTTCAATGATGACAGCAAGTCCGTGGCTGATGAATGCTGAGGAGTTTTCACTCATGGAAGGCCAACTGTAGAGTGCATGTAGAGTGCATGTGCAACCATCTGAGTCATACTAGCTTACTTGCAAACTTATAAGCATGTCATGCAAGAGCAAATCAGCTGAATCTGTCTGCCAAGCTAGCCTCAGCAGCCAGTCATTGTGAAGTGGCTTTCAGGCAGGCTAGAGCTATGCTTATGGATTTAAGGATGTTAAGAAGGCTGTCAGCACCTATGTGCAGGGCGCAGTTTCATTCACACACTGAAAGAGGATTATGTCCGTCTAGTTGTTGGATTTGGGCTGTGACTGTATGTGGTGGCAAATAATGCTGTTATGAGAAGATTGTTGGGGAAGATTTCTAGCACATGGCTGCTTGGTACCAACTTTCATGGCATGAGCCATAAGCAGCTCAAGTCCCATTCTGGATTTGCATTTGACTCATACAGAACATATCAGAGCCTTGCCAAAGCTGTAACAAAAGAACCCAGCCATTAGCGATTTCCTATAAGGTGCAGGGGATAAGTCTTCTGAGGTGTGGGACTTTCCACAACAATAAGCAAACTTAACAAAATGTGGTTCTGCTATTCTCAGTAAGCGGCACGGAACATGTGCAACGTTGTGTTGCCATAGCAAAACAGTTGAGGCTGTGCAGATTTGCAAGTTTGGAAAGCATTGATGCAAAAACATGGCTGCGACGGTGAGCACCGTTAAAATAGGTGTGTGACGAGCATTGAGCTATAGGTTACACAGTCTACTTCTTGGTCTTCTCCTCTCCCTGCATCTTCTTTCCAAGACCCTCAGTCTTCTCAGCTGCTTTCTGTGCAGTTCCACCTGTAAGCAACAGTGCAGATTGTCATAAACTCAAAAAGAAGAGATACATGACACCAGCATTTCCATCAGCTCCATACCAACGGCTCCCTCCTTGGTGAACTCCTTGCCCACAGCACCATCCTTCTTCAAAGCACCACCCTGTTTGTCAGCTGCCTTGCCTGCAGCATGCTTCAAAGTTAGGGTTCACCTTGGGGATCTACAGCTTCAGCAGAGCTCATCAGCAACTCAAGCCCACCCTGCTTGTCAGCTTCTTTTCCTGCAGATTCAAGACTTTGCATGACCAACAGGTCAAGAGAAGTGGAGGATGGCGGTGGAGATGGTTTATTTCTTACCTGCAGTGCCCTCAGGGTGGTCTGGGTTGAATTTCTTGCCCACCTTGCCGGTGTCAGTGAAAGCCTTGCCGGCCTTCTCTATTACCTCACCTGAAAAGCACGGTCGCCCTTTTATACTAAGTCGCTGCTCAATGGCCGCCAAGACTATGGCGGTGATGCCTCTAGATTGTGCTGTGACGCGTCATCGAGGACAGTATCGCTGCTCGTCAGCATGACATATAGAAGAGTTGCGCAACAAAGACACGATACCCTACCAACTTTTTCTTTGATGGTGGCCATGCTTCGCAGCTGCGATAGCTGTACCTGCTTGCTCATCCTCAGAACAGTCATCGAAGATGACTGCATATCGTCTGTTTGCTATCACCGGAACTAGCCTTGAATTAAGAAACGTTCAAACAAAGGCTTCGGCAAGCTTAGACAACAGGAAGTCACACTTGTATGCTGCGAAGACGGAACTGTATTGCAAACGTGCTTCGGGATCGGGAGAAAGTGCGCCCAAGGATGCTGGAAAGCAGCTGTGGAATCTGAGGTGGAATTCGTTACGACGATGTCGACGGCGTCAATTTACGACTAGGGTTCCGCCAGTCAACAGTTCCGCAAATGTCTCCGGAACCAATGCGCGCACAATTTTTGCTGTCTTGAAACATGCCCAAAGCATTTGCCTGTCCTTAGTGTTGCTCAATCGTTTATTTGTGCTGCCACCGTAGTTGCTGGCCATACGATGGCACAGCAGCAACTGAAAGCAAAGCTCAACTACAAACCCGGGTCGAGCATAGAAGTATTCTACTCGGGAGGGGCTGTCAGCCTTTCTACAAGTGGACATGTAGCTTGTGCGTGTCAAGATGACATCAAGGTGATATCTGCGTGATGCTGCTTGCATGACACGAAGCATTGCCAACCAATCTCCGACACTGAAACTATGGCCCGTGCCGCAGATAGTGGACACTCACAGCGGTGCAGTCCTCAAGACCCTCGCAGGAGTAAGAACGCGCTGGTTGTCGCTTAAACAGCACAGCGTTATCTGCACACTGTTGTCACCTTCTTGTGCCAATGCTAGGACTCTGAAGCTATCACTGCTCTGGCCTTTAGCCCAGGTGGCAAGCACCTGTTCTCCGCCTCACGCAGCTTGCAGCTGAAATGGTGGAGTGTTGAGCAAGCCACATGTTTGAGAACATGGAAGGTCATCAGTCCCAGCTCTCTTCTAAGCTGATGTCACAAGTTCAAGACTCAAGTAGTAATGCCAGTGTATTTCGCATCTGCAGCTACATGCCTTGTGTGGAAGTATTGCATGTGACAGAACAAACATGAAGCTTTCACTATTCATGTTGCTCTTAGTGTACAGGGTCACAGAGCGCCTGTTGCCCACATGGCTGTTGATGGCAGTGGTGGCTTGCTTGCCACTGCTGGTGCAGACAAATCAGCCAAGGTATGGGATGTTGAGGGCGGCTTCTGCACTCACTCCTTCACAGGCCACAGGTGGGACCTCATTCCAGCTGATCATCCACCTGCCTCCCCCTTCCTTTCATGTCATGTCACCCTGATGCTTAAGACTCGCTGAAACTTTCACTCGCAGCAGCAATGGAAGCTGTTTTGGAGGCCGTACCCTGGCCTATTTGCCCAATGTGGACAGAGTGTGTTTTGCTTATCTGCAAGCCAGCAAACTGCGTGAATATTCTGGTGCTGTCTGTAGTGGGGTGGTTCTGCAAGTCTTGTTTCACCCCAAGCAGCTGATGCTCGTGACGTCTGGGGATGATTCAGATGTGCGTGTGTGGGATCTTGTCAACAAAAGCTGTGTGGCTGTGCTCAAGGTATTACTGACTGCTGTTCCTCATCAGAAAGAACACCCTGCTGTTTGTCATCTGCTGATAGCACATGACCTTGAGCTCAGCGCATCGTGGTACACTATTGATACTCAAGACACAAAAGCATAGCGGATTTTTGTTGACATTGTGTTTGCTGGTCAAAGTCATTTAGTCTGTGTGTGCTGCTTCTTGTCTTTTTCTAGCAGGCATCTCACCACGCAAGCACATGCCAGCTGTGTGAACTGCACCTCTGGCATGCATGCACATATGCTTATACACAAGTGTACCATATGCAGGGCCACTACAGCGCAGTCACCAGTCTGTCGTTGGCACCAGACGGTTGGAGCTTGATATCTGCTGGTCGAGACAAGGTTGTGCATGTGTGGGACCTGCGTAAAAACACCAAAATTGTCACAATACCTGTTTACGAGGCACTGGAAGGTACAATTGCTGTTCTCTTGCATGCAGTCTTTGTCAAGAAGGTCATGCGTGCACAACTGCTGAAATAAGCTGCATGGCAAATGTTACTATTTGCTTTGTAAGAGAGTTTTCTGTTGCCTTGCATATTGCACACATGCAACTGCAAGGGGCCACAGCACACACAATGCCGAGACGCTTGCTGCACCCTTCCAGGAGCAGCCATAATGTATGATCGACACATTCAACCCTTCCAGCTTTCATCAGTTGGATGTGGAATCTCGTTTGATCGTTATGACAGTGTGCATGTGTGCAGGTGCTGTTGTTATCCCCACTGGTCATCACTTCCCAGGCACAGCCCTTGACAGTCCCCAGACTCAATCCCCAGCCAGCAGGAAACCCGTCTTCTTTGCCACAGCTGGCGAGAGTGGGACTGTCAAGATCTGGTCGTCAGCCACAGCTCAGTGCGTCTATGAGCAGAAGGGTCCTGCAAGCACAGCTGGAGGAAATTACATCCATTTGGCCTTGATGCCTGGCAATGCAGGCTTGATGGCGGCCAGTGCTGACTGCAACCTACTGTTTCTGCAGCCCAAGGTTGAGTTCATGGTGCATAAGCTATGCACTACTGCTTCATGCCTGTCGTCTGATGCAACACTCTGTTGTAGAGAGCTTGATGAGGTGGCAGCTGGCTGCCATGTCATATTGCAGCAGACGCTGTTCTGTAAGCTGGTCACTGCAGCACGGCTGATTTGGCTTGCTTGCAGACCCAGTGTACCTCAGATGTGCCAAGATGATGATCAATCAAGTCTTCCATTTCAGCAGGCATCAAGCCCTGCTCAGTGTGCTAACGTCCTTCGTTTGTGACCCTGATGCTGTAGGCTGATGGCTTGTCCATGGAGCTGACAAAGCAGCTGATAGGGAACAATGATGAAGTGACAGACCTGCGCTTCTTAGGGCCCCCAACAGCCCCCACCCACATTGCTGTCTCCTCCAACAGCGAAGTCATTCGGGTTTTCAGCCTCACAGATATGAGCTGCACAGCAAGTCTAGCTGGCCACACAGATACTGTCCTAGCACTTGATGTTGCTGCCCATGTGAGCCCAACTACAGCTTCAGCTGGACACACAGACGGAAGGGACACTGATGAGGCGGTGGGGGATCCCAGTGCAGGGGGTCTGCAGGCTGTCGTAGCTTCCGGGTCCAAGGACAACCAAGTGAGGCTATGGCACTGTGGTACTGGGCAATGCCTGGGCGTTGGGGATGGGCATGTTGCTGCTGTCAGTGCAGTTGCTTTTACAAGGAGGTATGCCTGCATAGTACACCAATTGCCATGTGATTTGTATGTCATAGAGCCACAGTATACCATGTATACATCGATGGAGTGAAAAAGCCTCAACCTCAGCTGCTGCAGTTCTGTGGTGGTCTGAGACTTGACCTTGGGGACTGCTTAGACTCTCTCCCTCATGCTGGTAATGCAACATTCTCATGCTGAAGCTTCTCTGTCATTGTTATGACTTGCTGCAGTAACATGGTAGCAGCGCCAGGTTTCTGCTTGATTTGTGTAATGTGTCCTGCTCCCAGGAGCAACAAGCTCATGATCTCAGCCGGTGCAGACAAGCTGCTGAAGGTATGGGATGTAGCTGCAGCCCTAGCGGCGAACCCAATAGGGCAAAGCAATAGGGCTGTGCCAAGCCTGAAGGCCACTGCTGCCACCTCTGCACATGACAAGGACATCAACGCTGTAGCAGTCGCGCCCAATGATTCTCTCCTTTGCACAACATCTCAAGACCGCACCGCCAAGGTAATGCAGTTGGGGTACAACACCCACATGTACTGTCCAACACACAGCGCAGCCTGCAGTCATCTTTGTGTTTAAACATATGGGTGTGCATGGGCGAAAGATGGACAGGTCACTATGCATTGCCTGGTCTTGGAGGAACTTGGCATTAGGGGCATGTATTGTCGGATTTTGGACCTGGGGCCCTTGTTTTCTCCTCACCCACAGACTTTCTGTTGCGTCTGTTAAATGTTGATGCGCAATGCAGATATGGAGGCTGCCAGATCTGGTTCTGGTGACGACGCTGAGGGGTCACAAGAGGGGTGTTTGGGCTGCTCAGTTCTCCCCTGTTGATCAAGCGGTGGCCACAGCCTCAGGTGTGCAGTGGCTCCTCTGCAACACACGCCTGCACTTTCTGCTGGCAGCCTCACTGGCTTTGTTGTGACTTGATTTTTCACTGGCTTTGATCTGACCTTCTAAACCCTTCCTTTGCTTTAATACTCTGCAGTGCATGATTGACACCAGGCCCTCGTAGTACTTGTTGACAAAGTTACGGCCTCAACTCAGTTGTCCTTGGCCAGTATGTTTGGCAACACATGTGTGCATTTTTTGTCGACAGCGTACCTGGATTCCCTCAAGATTGTTCCCAAAGTATGCTTGGCACCACACAGCAGCCAATCCCTGAGGCTGCCATGCATGAAGTTGAAGTTGGTGCTCATGATATGTTTGTTAAAGCTGTGTGCGACCCTTTCCATAGCATTTTCATCAGCATTTTCTTTCCTGAATATGTGACAAGAATCACGCACATCATGGTTCAGGTGACAAGACATTACGGCTGTGGGCGTTGGCTGATGGCACCTGCCTGAAGACCTTTGAGGGTCACACTGCTTCAGTCCTGCGTCTCAACTTTTTGTCTGCTGGCACTCAGGTCAGAACAGCTTGCAATGCGCACTCTCATGATTGTCAGTTTGCTGGAACTCGGTAGACTCTGTACGTTAGGCTGTATGAGCACATCAGTTCTGATTGTACTCAGGTCAGCCTCATCAGGCAGAACATCTTGCAATGCACGTTCTCACGGTTGTCAACTTGTTGAAGTCTGCATTAAAGGCTGTGTGGGCACACCCCTGATCTGTGTGATCATGCTTTTGCAATGACCTGTGACATCATCACTCTGCATAGCAACTCATGGAGGGTTGCTGACAAGGCATGCTTGGTGTGCAGTTGCTGTCCAGTGGAGCAGATGGGCTAGTCAAACTGTGGAACGTGCGCAGCACTGAGTGCCTCAACACCTTTGATGGTCATGAGGATAAGGTCTGATGCAGCTCTCACTCATTCTTTTCCCTGTGGACGTCACTGATGTTCCATTCCTTGAGCAGCTAGATAACAAGGCGGTGCATGTTATCCCAGGAAAGAATCCTGCTCAAATGACATGTCAAGGAAGAACGCCAATTGACTGACTTGCAGCACAAGCTGTGTTACGCATGGCAGACATTGCTCAATTTCCACTTTTGTGACAGCCTGAAAACCAGTGCTTTTACGTGCAATATACGCTTTGTCCTTACTGAGACTGATCTGCATGTCTGAGCATGGGGACTCAGCAACTGAATTTGATGTGTGACAGGTCTGGGCCATGGCTGTGGGGGGTAGCCAGGAGAGTCTGGTGGCAACAGGTGGGGGTGATGCTCGGGTGCAGATCTGGGAGGATTGCACTCTGCAAGACAAGGCAGAAGAAGCTGAAGAACAGGAAGTGACTCTCCTGAAGCAACAGCGTCTCTCCAATGCACTTCAGGTACTCATGCCTGGCATGCATCCCTCACATTCATGCAAACACTGCAGCGCTGCTGCTGCTCTGGCCTCATGGCGACAACAATCAAGACTGCTGCAGCAGACGCATCAGTAGACCTCCTGCTTGCTGTGTACGATTAGAGTGCCTATTAATCATATTGACTGTTTGGCAAGGCAGATAAGGTGCCATGCTGTCTTGTCAACATCGGCTACGTGGCCTTATGCCACCGTTACCATTGCTGTACATGCAGCATGCTATACAGTCGGCATTCCTGTATACACTGCATTGCTGTTTACATAACATTGCTATACAGACGGCATTGCTGTACACACGGCTGTGCGAACAACTCATGTTGGGCAGGACAAGGACTATACAGCTGCAGCTCAGCTGGCCTTTGAGCTGAAGCAGCCAGGTCGGTTGCTGGCTGTTGTGAACAAGGCCTGTGAGGCAGGCCCGACCAAAGCCCACCCCATTCTGACCAACCTGGTTGGCGAGCTCTCTGAAGAAGAGCTGAAGCTGTGCCTTGAGTACATCCGAGACTGGAACACTAATTCAAGGCACTGCAGTGTGGCTCAAGCCATGCTGCAAGCCATCCTTGTGAAGCATCAGCCTCAGGTAAAAGCATGTGCTGTCCAGCTAAATAGCTTCAAGCATCTGATGCAATCCATTTGCTCTACCTTTGGTTTGTGGTGCTTTTGACTTCATGACTTCAAAAGCGTCACGTGGGTCCATCAATGCACTATGTGTGTCTGTGCATGACTTTTGCTAACAAAAACTTGTCATGTTGCTTCAGGTTCTGCTGAAGGTACCAGGCATGCAGGACCTGGTCGAAGCTTTGGCTTCATACACGCAGCGCCACTTTGCACGCATGGACCGCCTTGTGCGCAGCAGCTTCCTGCTGGACTACACTCTGGCCAGTGTGAACGTGCTGATGCCTGAAGAGGCCCCAGAAGTGCTGGCTGCAGATGATCTGGATCAGCCTGAAGGGGCTGGATCAGATCTAGATGAGAGCACAGGTACAGAGGTGGACACAGATGCATTCATGCAGTCAGCTGCTGACATACAGGCTGATGAGCATATACAAGCAGTACTAACAGACCAGCAGCAGCTGAGGCCACCTGACTCGGCTCCCATGGAGCAACAAGTGTCAGGCTTGCAAGAGGGTGCAGTTGAACCTGAAGGTGACCATGAAGTAGTTGTGCAGCACACCAAAAAGCAGACCTCGGCAAAGCGAAGGAAATCGGCACCTCTGGCATTGTCGAGCAGCCATCCTGCAATCCATGCTGGATCACAAACAGCTGTGAAGGCAAAGCGCAAGAAGGTCAAATAATGCTCATTTTTGCAAAGTGATGGACTGACCTCTCAATGAACCAGATTGCATTGAACGAACTCTCATGTTGTTAACGACACACAGTTGTCATGTAGACACTGGTGTGTCATGTAGACACTGGTGTGCCATGCAGGCACTTGTCACAGGTAGTTTGTTCAGTCAATATTATTGATTCGCCATTAGGGGAGCACAGGTACAGGGAGCTTATCTTCCAAAACTGCTATGACGTGCATGGTGTGTTCAAGCCCTATGGACGCTGCTGTGGTCATGCTCTGACATACACCTGATGTCTGTTATGTATTTGGCAGACAAGCTAATTACAATCAGTAGCGTTGCAATGTGCACAGACTCCGTTCTGGGTAACAGTCATGATCGACGTTGCTGTCAACATGGTGCGGCTCAATTGCTTGGCGTCATTGTGTGACGTGGTAGCTGGCTATATACCAGTGTATCATCAGAATATCTTTCGCCCCTAAATGGTGTCTTCTGACCGCCCTGGATCTCGTAATCTTCGGAAAACATTGCACAGATCCTTGCTTTGACATGCACAAGAGCTGGTAAAGGCGCAGCACAAGCCATGCAGGTGTGCTGTGCATGCATGACAAGTGAGCATTCCAGGCACAGCCCCCAAGCAAACAGCAAGATAACACGCTTGCTCTGTATAACTCAGTTGATGAAATGTGCATTTTCAGAACAGATTACAAAGGCCTTACCAAAGCCGTTACCTGAACTGCTGCAAATTGTAACACTTACTCAAGCTTCTGCATACATCATCAAAGGCCAGGCTGCACCAGCAGAGCTGAGTACAGATGTTGCCTTTGGCAGCAGGTGTTGCAGCTTTGTAATTGTGCTGCTGTACTTACTCAGTCTGTTACCTCAATACCTGAGTCTGACCAACAACATGCAATGCAGAAGCACAGCAGAAAACATACACACAGGCTGCTGGAAAGATGCAGACTGGCATGTCATCCAAGGTGTACAGCTGCCATGCAGGCGTCATCAAAGAGCTTTCTGGCTGCTGCGTGTAAAGGCACATCTCAAAACAGCCTGGGCCCTTGCTGCCCACATACTTGCCACAGAAATCGAGAAGTGCTCAGACCATATCGCGCTCACGCCTTCGACTGGATCCTGGTTCGCGCTCCCCGTCTTCTCGATGCCTTTTGCTGGACCTGAGGGAGTTTTGAACCTTCATTCAACAGCATGCAGGACAACCATACAAGTTATGCAGGCACCATCAGCAAACCTGGCCAAGTTGTAACCAATGCATGAGACAGGGCCGAGCGTGACTGTTGCTGAACCCTGCCAGTTTGTTGTTGCAGATCAGCGGGGCTGCAGAGGAACCATTGAATGAGCCAGCACCAGTACCAGTGATGTTGCATGCTCTGCATTACCTGCCATCATCTCTTTGTACTGCGGTATCACGCTCACGCTTTCGTTCACTTGGCCTGTCTCTGTCCCTTTCTCTCTCTCTCTCACGCGGTCTGTCTCTGCAAGATCACACACGCTGGGTGAAAGGATTACCAACAAGCCAGCTTACTGCTAGCTGGGCAGCCATGCAGCAGCGTAGCACAATATGGGCATGCAGTTTGGCTGACTGCCGTTCACTGTGCCATCATGCTACAGGGCACATAAAATTTACTGTACAAGACACAATACATAACATTGCACACACCGCGGTGTGGCATCACGCTGGCCGTAGCTATCTCTGTGGCCATTTGCAGGCCTTTCTCTTTCCCTCTCGTGCTCTCTAGGACGAGGAGGGGGTTCTTCTCGGCGCTCCCGAGGTGGCGGCGCATCCCTGTCTGCACCTCTGTCTGCCTCACGGCCTACATGTGGTGCTCTGCAGTGCAGACACGCTTGAAGCAGATGCAGTCTATCAGACTTGCAGAAGTCCAGCTCTGGCCAAATGCTATAGGATGAAGAAGACATTGCCCATTGTCGCAGCTGGCAGAGATTGTAAGCTATAGATTGCAAGTGCTTTTGCAAAATTCATGTACTACTTGTAGCTTGTGATTTGTTGCTGGCCAATCCATGGTAAAGAAAAGAGTGATCATCAAGACAGATCGCTACCTGTCACCCAAAGCGCCTGGCAGGGCATTGGGCGGCAGACCCGCTTTCATACGCTTATTGGGGTCTTTGGGCTCTCTTGGTTCCCTGCCCTCTGCCCCCTTGCCACCCCCCAGCCTTCTTGGCCTCCTGCATGGGTGTATATGCTTTGACCTTGCAAGTGGGTAGACAGACATCTGTTGTGATTGTTTCACATCTCACATCTCACTGGTCACACCTTGTTTTCGCATTTGCCAGAATGCTAAGAAGCAGGTGCAGCTTCAATCTGCAAAGGCAAGGCGTGTATCAACAACCGGCATGTCTAATGTCTGCTTCAACATGCAGGCCTTTGAAGTGATGGACTTTTCAACAGCCGTGAATGGAAGACATACCAGTTGGGAACAGTCCTGCCCCGTTCTACATCAACCACGACCCGCTTGCCCTCTACCTTTTTGCCATCTGCCCTTTTGTACGCCTCTTTCATGTTGTTCTTGTGCTCGTACTCAATGAAAGCATAGCCTCTGGGCTTGCCTGCACAGTCAACTGTCACGTGAGAGTGCCCAGCAATGTGCAGACTGAGCCAGGCACCGATGCACATTGAAGTGAGGGCGCTGACAGCTGTTTGATGTATGTTCGCGACGATACACAGCTATTGTGCAGCACTGGAGATGCGCTGCTGCAATACATGAGCCAAGAGCCTTGCTGACTGAGAGTAATCTAGCCCCATGCGGTTGATCTGATCACAGAAATCATACACTGCAGTATCATGAGACTTCCGCAAAGAAGAATACCTGTGGCATCCTGTACCATACGTAATCGCTTTATTGGCCCGTATTCTTCAAACTCACGTTTCAGCTTCTTCTCAGTGGTCTCAAAGCTGATGCGTGAGACAAACAGTGTCTTAAAAGCATCGCCCTGCAGAAAAGGCACATGCCTGATCCTCCTTGCTGTCCAGAGCAATGTGTGCAGGTATAAAACTGGCATGCCCAGGGAAATGACAAGGCACACTCAGACAATCTTGTGCAAGCAGTCCACACCACCTGTGCATGAGGATCATCTTTGGGATTCCATTCGTCTACCCCTTTCTGAACAGCATCTTCTGCCTGCAAGCACAATAAAGAGCCAAGCTTGCATTCATACACTAGCTTTACAACTTGATAGCACTAATGGGGATAGCATGCGTTGCAAAGTGTGCAGCTCATACCGCTTGCTTCTGCTCGTCAAGTACTCTTGTCTTCCTGCAGGTGAGCATGCACTGAAAACAAGCTCTGAATAAAGCTTGACTTAGACACATTTGCTTGTCAACTTACTTTTCAGCTTTGGACTCTTGATTCACTTGTGCCTGTGTCGCAAGCTCTGGATTGCGGAATCTACGCTCTCCCTCCACGTGCCCGTCAAGCTGAGGCTCATATTCAGGATCTGTTGGTTCAGGAAACAAGTGTACATATTGACCGATGCCGTTGTAAGGAAACTTTGGCTTCCTGTGCTTGATGCTGGTTAGTGTATCTAACGGCGGTCTCGCTGAGAACAGTTCTAAGAGCTTCTTTGGGAGCCCAGTCTTGTGACCAGAAATCCCCTCTTTTAACCTGCGCTCCTGCTCAAGCTTGGCAGCAAGGCCGGGGTTCCTGTTCCAGAAACACGTTTCAGTTCATTTGAAAGTACAAGGCTGGCGATCAGATGTAGCGCACACAAGCTCTTACGGTCTGCTGCCGCCTGTAGCTCTCTGCATGATCTGACCACTCCTTTGCCCTTGCTGTCAAAGAGCGCGCCTGCAAAGCCCTGGAACAGAGACCTGGCCTCACAAAATCATGCAGTACAACTTGCACAGCGATAGTACACCACGAGTTCCTGAGACACACTCAAGGATACGCTGCTGCTGGTGCTTGGGACGGGAATTCCGGATGTTGGAGACTGGGGCTCGTCTCCTCCCCATACAGGGGCCTGGCTGTCGCTGAAATAGTGTAGAGACCAGCATGCGCCCCGGTTGGATACTTCGCGGACACTAGTTCCTTTCAATCGAGATTCTTGCGAGCAGTGGGACGCGTTGCTAAGGTAGCCGCCGAGGGCGCGGCAGGGTGTGCAGCCGATGAGCAGAAGACTCATACTGGGACTGCACCGGGTGTTGTGCCACTTACCAGCTGAGTTGCTGCCAAAAGTGCAGTGCGCTCCCTGCATTCAAGGAGCTGTTGGCTATCGGCAGTCACCTGCTGCGCTCAACCAATTCTTCTGGGGCAGCAGGCCCTTTGTCGCGTCTGTTTGTCAAGGTCAGAGTCAGGCAGCCCAGGCCAGTATAACCACAGAGCCAGCCAGTCCGCCCGATTGGCCAGAGGCTTCTCAGGAGCAGGACGTACCTGCAGAGCAGTACTCCCACTCAGGCAGAACTACAGGGCCATATGTTGTGACACCAAAACCTGTCTTTGCTGTGGTGGAGTTAGGCCCCACACAGTTCAAAGTCACTCCTGATGATTTAGTGTATTCCGAGAAGTTAAAAGGCGTAGATGTTGGCGACGAAGTGTCACTCAACAGGGTGTTGCTTCTTGGTAACTCAAAGACCACAGTGATTGGACGACCATGGATCCCTGGAGCCAAAGTCATGGCTGTTGTTGAGGTATTATCTACAAAATCCTGCCCACCTGAGCTTGTTGCAGACATGAGCTAGCATGCATGGATGTGGAAGTTGACAATGCTTGACAAGCTGTTGCAATCTTGCAGGAGCAATTTCTGAATGGCAAGGTGCTCATTTTCAAGAAGCGGCGAAGGAAGAATTCAAGGCGCCTCAACGGTCACAGACAGGTATTTGCCTACATGCTGATAAAGAAAGTGATGGTGATCAGACCAGCAAAGCATGGTGCACAAGGCACATTGCCAAGCTTTCATGTTTTCATGCAGGAACTGACAGGGCTGCGCATCACAGATGTTCATGGTCTAGAAGCAGCTACATCAGGCAATGTGCAGTAGATATTCACCACGCATAATTCAACAATGAGTAGACAGCTGTCTGGCAATCCATTGACAATATGAGAGCACCATGGGAAGGCGGTTGCTGGCATACACTGCCCCTTCATGGAGCACACTTGCCAGACTTGAGGCTGCTAATGCGCCATTTGGACAGCTTACAAGAACCATTTTTGCTGGTGTTGACTGCTGGTAGAGACCATCAGATACATCAATGCTGCGCGTCCCTCCTCAGATCTGTACATTGGTAGCTACTCACCGGATACAAGGCCAGAGTTGTTGTGTACAACTCAAACTGCAATACACTCTTCTGAGTATAGGGATGCATTTCAATGAGAGCATGAACTCCACTGTGAGCTATTGTGCATGTTTGCAACAGATACATAAATATCGTATCTTACAGTGGCAAGCAAAGCAATGTTGCTCACGCTTACACAGCTATGACCTGTAAGCGGCATACTCCGCAACAGATACGGCGTTTCCTATTGGGCGCTGACCACGCGATGCGTAGATTGCGGCTGGGTTCACTGAACCAGGCACATGCTATCAGATGATGTCACATGGACTTACGGATAGCATAATGAACGCATGCCGAACTGCCACTTTGGACAGCCTGCTGCTGTGCAACAGAAACAAGACAATCCGGAAAGCTTTGCAATGGTAGTCAATGTGAACGCGCTGCAGGTGAGCTCATTGCGCCGAGCAGGGATGCTGTCGAACCTGAAGAATTCGACTTCCAGTTTAAGCAGTTGAATGCTGCAGGGCGTTTGCCGGGCGGGCATTGGCAGCTCATTGGCTCAGAGCAAGCATGCCGCTCTTTTCAAGCCTGCGTCGGTCACTAGGCTTTCTATGCAAAGCGTGAAGAGACGGTGCACTGCTACCTCAACGGCTACACCCGCTCAGGTACCGCGGCTGACGGTTTGGCTGCGCGCTTACGCGCAGTGAGGCGAAAGCTGGTCAACGACTCATGACTATGCAGGTACATGCTTCCCCAGTACAGGGCGACTCGCTCACCACCGTCGCAGGAGACTCGTTGGACAGAGAGCCTGCAGGCCAAAGCCCAGACTATGCCCAGTTGGCCAGAGATTTGGACAAGAAATCTCCACTAGAGATTATGGACCACGTAAGCCATTGCACAGACAAATGCACAGGGGAAGGAGTGGCAATCATTGCTATTGTTTGCTGCACTTCTGATGGTATCGCTGGTTTTGCAGGCCTTGAAACAGCATGGTGAAGATATAGGCATTGCATTCAGCGGTGCAGAGGATGTTGCCCTTGTAGAGTATGCTCACCTGACGGGCCGCCCATACCGAGTGTTCAGGTATTTCAATGCCAGCCTTGAATGCATTATGGTTGTATGGGAGCAACCTGTGCTGGGTGCACCTGTGCGACATCACACACTGTTTCTGTAAACAGCAATGTGGGCGCTTGCATCTAAGCTGAACTGCTGAACTGCTGGCTGTTTAGTAGTCTATTGCTGCATGCACATGGGAGTGCATGGTGTAAGCACAACTGCTGTCGACATGGCAACTGCAGCAACGCACCATTACATGGCATGCATAAGCCATCAGTCAGGAGTCCTGCAAATGCTGCAATATGGCACAATGAGATGTGCCTTTGTCTGCAGTCTGGACACTGGCAGGCTCAATGCAGAGACTTATCAGTTGTTTGATGCTGTCGAGAAGCACTACGGCATCAGGATTGAGTACACATTCCCAGATGCCCAAGAGTGCATGGACCTGGTACGCACCAAGGGCATGTTCTCATTCTATGAGGATGGTCACCAGGAATGCTGCAGAGTCCGCAAGGTATCATGCTCTATCAAGCTGATCCTGTCTCGCAGATCTCACATGTTACACACTTGCTTCTTGGTCAAATGCACTGGCAAATCCTGCTGTGCTTTATGCAACTTGCAACATTGACCATGTAGTCTTTGCACACACAGTCTGTCTCAGGCATATCTGCCTTGATCACAATGATGCTTGCTGATAGCAAGCACCCAGTTGCAACCAAGTGTTGCATTGCTCAATCCTGAGGACATGGCCAACATTTGTGCGCTGACAGCCTGCCTCAGCAATTCAGGTGAGACCATTGAGGAGGCAGCTGAAGGGGCTGAAGGCATGGATCACAGGGCAGCGTAAGGACCAGAGCCCCGGCACTCGGTCAGCTGTACCTGTTGTTCAGGTCAGTGTCACACACTAAGCACTTCCTTTATGCTGCAGTAGGTCTGCTGCTGTCACAGCCGAGCAAGCTGTGTCCCTCTGGCATGTCCGCATAAACATTGTATGCAGCAACATTTTGGTGCAACATTTTGGTGTGGTTGTACATGCAAAACAGCTGCACCCTGGATGTGCACAGGTCTTGTCTCAGCTTGAGTATGCATGTTGACCTGTCATGTGCTCATGAGGGGACCTGATTCAGTGCAGATTTCAATCATGCTCTTGCATTGTGAAGATTGCTTTGTTATGCCAAGCGACTAATCATTCAATATGCAGGTGGATCCTGTATTTGAGGGGTTGGAAGGGGGCCCAGGTACCTTGATCAAGTACAACCCCCTCAGCAATGTATCCTCTCCTGAAGTCTGGAACTTCCTGAGAGCAATGGTAATGCCCTCATCTTTCAATGTGGTCTCAGATCCAAAGACAAGACTGTGGGTTCATTGGAGTTGAGTGTGGTGTTTGTCTGATGGTCAGGAAGCCCGCGTTTTGACAAATCAAGTGTAGCACCCCAGTCATGTAGTACTGAGCGCGTCATTTCAGATCAGAGCATGTTCTGAAGCTGTGGTCTGTCCTGCAGGGTGTGCCCACAAACAAGCTGCACGAGCAGGGGTATGTGTCTATTGGGTGTGAGCCCTGCACCAAAGCAGTTCTGCCCAACCAGCATGAGAGGGAAGGCCGCTGGTGGTGGGAGGTAATCTCCAATGCCAGCAATTGCTCCTTGTTTTTTCTGTTGACCACAGCTGTCCCGCATTACAGCCTGCACATCAGGTGTACATGTGTTTCGCAATCATGTACCTGCAAGTGCCTGCAAAAATACCTGCAATGGGGCATATAACAACAACCTCGTTCCCAGAGCTGCATTGTATGCTGTTCTGACAAATCAAGAAGATGAAAGCTCATTAGCAAGCTCGTGAGCCAGTACCTTGGTGACAGAATGTTTGGTGTGCTGTCCAAAGAGGATATGGTGAGTCAGCATGACACTGGCTGTTGTTTGGTGGCGCAGGATGCAACAGGCAAGGAGTGCGGCCTGCACTCAGGCAATGTAGTGGAGTCAGCAGCAGAACAGGCTGAGGACGACTTGCGAGACCTTTTCCAAGATAACAGTGTAGAGGCAGTCAGCAAGCAGCAGCTGCAGGAGATGATGGATGGCAAGCGTGACAAGGACACTCTTGTGGTGCTGTATGCGCCTTGGTGCCAGTATTCCTAGGTAAGTGGAACATCGCAGGCACCAGATGTCTGTTCTCGCTGCATGCGCTGTGCAGCACAGTGTTGTCAGACCATGCATTGCTTCAATAGGCAAAGGTGCTGCATCTGCAGTCTTGCGTCAGTGCATCAGTGCATTCCTTAGCCCCTTACTTCAGGGTGAGCACATACAGTGTGTTTGTGTGTTTACACGGTTACTCAGTGTTAGGCTGCACGATTTTGATGTGAAGCCTCATGTTTGCAGGCGATGGAGGAGTCATACATAGGCCTTGCTAAGCGGTATCAGGGCTCTGAGCATGTCAGAGTTGCAAAGTTCCAGGCTGACACTGACAGAGAGTTTGCTGGCAAGCTTGGGTTGAAGACATTCCCTACAATAGTTATGCTGCCCAAGTTCTCAAGCTCTGGTGTGGTCAAGTACCCTACTGAGAGGAGAGATACAGACAGTCTGGATATGTGGGTGAAAACAGTTGCTGGATACGAGTCATGACATCTAGGCATGTTCAGCACCAAAACAAAGTGTCTGCTTTATTATCTCAGTGCCACATGCACAATTTGTGCACTGCCATTGCAGTACCTTATACCCTACTACCTGAGCTCTGAGTTGAGCCAGCTGTGCATGTCAGTCAACACATGTATGTTGAGTCAAGGCAAAGGTCATGCAAGGCAGTTGTCTGAAGTTTCCCTCAGTGAGCGTCGCAAGTCTGATTCAGCTGCATGTTGCAGATGATCATTAGCACAGTCACCTACTAGAAGAAAGGTTCGACAGTAGATGTCTGACTTGCAGCTTGCTGCACCGCTTGCTTTTGTTTGTGCCAGCATTGACAATGTCACAGATTGGCTGTACTATGGTATGACAAGTGATACTGTATGACAATGCTGAAGCAGAACAGGTGCTCCACATACAGATCAAAATGTAGGCATACAAGCATGGTAAGTGATCCACAAGCAGCTGCAAGCATGTATGATTTGATACATCAGCAGCAGCAGCACCTGTTTCAACTGGAATCTGGCAAATATAGAAGCAGCTGATACTGCTTTTTTGTATTTGCACGACATTAAATGAGGTTTGGGCAGCTGAGCAATCAGAGCATGTGTACATGCGGTTTGATGTCTGCAAACCTGACAGTGCTTACCTATGCTTGACATCAAGCTTTTGTGGAAATTGAATAGCACTGCCACTAAACAAACTTTGTTGTCACGATATAGCTGACCTTCTAGTTTTCCTCTAATTGCGTGCATGGTCACAGCATATCAGCACTCCATTCATATAGCATTTTCACAGAGTCCGACGGTACATTAACATTTGAAGCAGGAATAGTCATGATTATCCATACATATGTTATTCATCATGACACCCGTCGTATACTTCCTTGTGGCTTAAATAATGGAACCTCTGATAGTTGGGGACATGAATAAAGCAGCTACGGCACGTGATAGGCTCAATGTGTCACACATGACTGGCTGATTGTGTACTACACCTGCTGCCGATATGAAAGCTGCTGGAAAACAGTGATTAAGATGTCATGCAGTGTGCAAGTGGCCTTCATAGGCCAAACCTTGCCAGCACTCTGAGACACCTGCACCTGGTATGGTCCACCAAGCATGTGAGTATTATGACTTAGCTCTTGCAGGCTTGCTCACTGCTAGCTTCACACATGACACAAGTACATATCCACAAACATCCTCAAATGAAACAACCCTTGATTAAGGCGGGCCAAAAATGGTTTCGACAACAGCTCAATTGCGCATATTGATGTACAGGTGGCGACAGGACTGACTGGGTGCACTGTTTGCTTGCAAGGGGGTGGAGGAGCTGAAGATGCTGGTCTACTAGAGCTTGAGCCAGTGCCAATGCCAGCCCCATTGATTTGTTGCATCCCACCCACCCGTAGGCCTGTCACACCCCCATACGAGCTGCCTGCACCTGCATTGTTGATTGTTTCGCCCCAGGACTAAGGCAGGCAAGAGCCACTGGTGGTGTCGGCATGAGGTGGCCTGCAGAGTATGCCACATGCACATGATGCACCTGCCTATGCAAGGACATAGCTCAAAATTGCGTATGACGACCAGTCAGAGCATGGAGTCATTAGACTATTCTGCTGTACATTTTACTATGGTCTCTAGCTTGGTTGATGCAGCTCCTGATGTACAAGCAGTAAGGCTTTGTGGTGCAAGGAGAGCCTAGGCCTGCTTGAACTCAAATCATACATCAGCAATGGGGTTTAGACCATCACAAGTCTCCCCAACCTGATTTCTCACCCACCTTGCCAGATGCCGCATCCACACTGTTGAATCCGCGCCCTGAACCGCATCAACCTGGTCAGTTTCCCCATAACAGTGTGCATGATGCTAATAGCAAGGATTGAAGGGTGCTTACCTCTGGCAAGTCATAGCAGGAGATGATCTTCTGCCTCATAGCTATTACCAGAGCAAAACACTGATGCTGGCACAGGTTGACAAGCACAAACTGGTGCTGTGTGAGTACCATCTGTGATCTGTCTGTTCAGGTGCCTCAAATGCACAGCTGACTGGCAGAAAAAGTTCTTGACTTTGGCTCATGTATACTGCTTGTAATGGACAGAATTGGGATGGCTCCTGCAGCATACATATCAGTCTCAGCAAATGCACAAGACTGCACTTGTTGTGCTGAGTGGCAGCCATAGGGAAACTGTATCCCAGCAAAAGCAACAAAAGCCTTGCTTTTGTGCAAATCAAAGAGGGTCTTCTGCTTGTGGCATAAATGGTGAGGCATCAAGATGTATGGCACTGCAAAGGCACAAGCAGCATACCAGACATTTGCATGATGATGCCAGCGCAGCAAAGTGCTGGCCGTACAAACAACAAGGTGAATGCAACCAAAGCTTGCACAAACAGGAGCTCCATGAAGCTGTCCAGAAACTGTGAAACAGCTGATTTGACCACATACTTGTCAGCCTTCTTTACGCATCTTGGAACGCCCTGACCCCTTACGCATCATCCTCTGTTTCATGTCGTAAATGCTGAATCAGCAGTTGGAATGAGCCTGCAGAGTACATGATCCAGTACTCACAAGCCTGTCGATTTGCATTTGTATAATAGCAAGCTTGCTAGACTTAAGTCTGGATATGCTCCACTTTGATTAGGTGCTAGTCATGTGACCGACTCCCTCCATTGCCACACATATAGCAAACAATATCTTGTACAAAGCCTTTTGTGAGCAGCATTGTTTTCCTACAGCTCATATACTATGTATCAGGTACATTGTACTCTGCTGGCAAAATGGCAGCAGCATCAAGCTTTGCAGCCGGCATGTGTCACTAGCATGCTCTTCAGATTGAGCAATATATGCCATATCAATCAATGTGATCTGGCTGCAAACATCCATAATA
>JAABUO010001838.1_pt1 | contig 26806 bp, 25 predicted proteins | sample 5559291 | NCBI WGS metagenome assembly JAABUO01 (sample SAMN10711878, study PRJNA513372) | rock metagenome | isolation source: Antarctica rocks | place: Antarctica: Victoria Land, Finger Mt sud
TCAAAGTTCATGTGCAAACGAAAATCGCGACAGTCACAAGAACGCTACACTCGTTATTTAGATTAATGAATAGCGAGTGAGAACTAAATGTCAAATCAGAAAAGCAGTTATATCTGACATGCGTCACGTCTATTAGCGATCATGACGTCGAAATATGGTGAAATAATCAAAAAAGCTACTTAGTCAAATTTCGCAAACTGCAAAACGCTGCATTACGGAAAATTCTGGGTGCGTTTCGAACATCATCAATAGATGCTATGCAAATAGAAGCCGAAATTCCGCCGATGAAGATGCGATTAGACCAAAAGTGCAAGAACTATGCAATTCGAATAGTTGAATTACCGGAAAAACACTCTATCAGAAAAAGAACATTTATTTCGTACTCATCTCAATACTCTATCGAATTGAACCTAGATCTGAATGCATCGAAATATCTGAACTGAAACGAGACGAAGGCGAATTTACCTCGAAAAGTCAAGAAGTGCAAAGACAGACTCACGCAGATATATTGAATATTGAACAAAGTGCAAAAAACACTGAATTCAATAAAAGAAATCGAAATTCCTCACTTCAAGAAATCGTGAGGGCAAGAAATCGAGCATTTAGCAAAACTTCAAACCGAATTTGCAAAAGACGAAACTTGTGATACGATCAATACACACTATAGAGAATTAGAAAGAATTATCAAAAAGGCGAAAAACATAGTGATGTACACAGACACATCGCAAATTCGGAAAAAGATAGCAGAAGTCGAAACTGAAACCGAAATGACAGTGATATTTATGCATGAACTCGTTAGATGCAGCAAAGCGACAAGCCTTTCAGGCAAAATCATCATAATGAAAGCGAAACTGCAAGCTATTAGCGATGCAATCGTAATGTGCAGCGAAAAAGCACTCAAAAACAGCGAAATTTGAGTGTACATGAACAGTCAAATGACTTTGCAAAGACTAAATGCAAAGAGAAACGTCAATGCGAGATTATTCAATGACATACGACAAAATTTGATCAATTTATGTCAGAATCAGTGTCAAATTTGCATACAGTGAATATCGAGTTGCAAGAGCATTATTGAGAATGAAAAAGCAGATCAATTGATCAAAATTGCTGCTCAAGAAGTATCAGTTATTGACAACATGAAAGCCATCATCATAAGCTTCGTCAAAAAGCAAATTTGCAAAGAGACGAAATTACAATGATTAAAGATCTGAAAAAGCAGTATCAAAAAGGGAAATCAGTATCAAAAGAACATATCGAATGTGAATCTAAGTCATAAATCACTAAAAGAGCTTAGAAAAATCGATAGACTAACGTTTTCAACCTTTATTCAGCTGAAAATGAGACATGACTATTTCAAGAGCTATTTGCATCGATTATCAGAGAATAATTCGAACAAATGCTATGAAATATGCAATGCGAGGCAAACGTCGAAGCATTTACTGCTGAACTGCAGACATTATAGAGCAGAGCAGATAAAGCTTAAGAAAAAAGCTCAGCTCAAAAACACAGACACTATATTGACACTGTTCATCATCAAGATTGAAAGAATCGCAACACTAGAGTATTTGAAAAATACTCGAATTGCAACGAGAAAATGATTATTAGAAACGAAAAAGTAGAACGCGAAGAGTGCGAAGAAACGAAGAAAAACGAAAGTACGATTGCGAGAGTTTGAGCGAGAGCGCTTGTATGCGCAAACTATCGATGTGATTGATCAACGAAAAGATATAAAGCAGCGACTTTGACCAGATTACATGTAACGTAGCACACACACAACGCCTAGACAGTGTCATAGTCATAGATTGCATGCACTTAATGCAGAAAAAAAAATCATATTTAACAGCTTAATGTCATCTTACATCATTACTTTACATCTTTTGATAAACATCTCATCATGATGTTCAAAGAGAAGTTCAAAGCAATATTGATAAATAAAGATGCAGTGACTGACATTATGTATTACACATCTTGAGTGATGAAGCTTGAGAATGACAATTTCACTACTTTCATCTCAGATGATGAAAAAATGATGCAAAAAGCAGATTTAACTAAGCATTAAAACATTAAATTTGTCATCTTTCAAGCTAAAATTATTTTCAAAATCAATGAAGTAATTGAATCAGCAATTGATGCATTTGATTCTTTAAATGAAAGTCTTTATGTTACTTGCAAGATTGTGATGAAGATCTTGATGAATTGAACATTCAACATTCACTTCAACATTAAATTATATCAAGTCACATCATTGTTATTTGAAAACTGTCTTTCTATTTATGACATCTTATATAATTAAGTCTTTCGCTTATATTCAAATTCTGACATTCATGACATTATCATTGTGAACTATTTAAACATGTCTTTGTTGCATACTTTTTATTTCAAATTTATGTTTTTCATACACAACATTAATGATTCAAAGATTAAAAATCTGCATTAAGATGAATAAATGATTCTTCTTGAATTTATCTTTAGATTAATCTCAACTCATACTCAGTCAATTCTGCTTGAGAATCATGAAAATTTATCAGTTCTTCAGAATGTAGAAAATACACTCAAAAAAGTCTTCAATTTGTCAGAAGATTGCACAGTTAAGCTGAAAATCTTTATTTCAACAATCAAACAAAATATGTTTTTAAATCAGTATTGAAAATTCAACAGTAGCATCAGAATAAAGTGAAACTTTTCAACATTCAACATGTGATTCAGTCAGTTTAAAAATCACAAGCATATCATTTAAGTAAAACAAGTGACTTCAAAAAAGAATCATTTAACTATTTATCTGTCATATTGATGCACTTATCACGATGACAAGAAGTGCTGACTTATTGAAGATTTCTTTAGACTACAATCAATAAAGACACAGCGAGCATTGATTGCAAAGACTCAGACATTACTTTGCAAGTTATGTGCACTCATTACATTCATAAAAACAGACAAGAAGTATGTTGATTTGCTGTATCTTTTCAATTGCTTCAACTATTAATTTGACTTGAAGAATCAATTTAAAGTGCAAATCAATGATGACAAGTGAACTGCTATCATTCTTGTCAAATCATTTATTTTCTTCAACATGATAAATGTGAGCATAACTCTTCATTGCTTTCTCATCAAGACAGATTGAGGCTTAATTAAGTTGAAGTTGATGTTTAATCTTCATGAGCATAAGCGACAGAATGATGATAAACAAGTACTTCAGTATTGTTTTTTCAATGCATTAAACATGATCTCAGTTCATTCAATCATGTTTGACAAGCTCAACAGAATCAAAATAGCGACAATCAGAATTCTTAATTCTGCTCATATTGATGAGAAATATTATGAATACAACGATTGCTTTCGCGATATTATACTAAGTCAGAATCTTTATATCAAATTCACATCAGTTTTCTTTGAAGACTTGAATCTTTCAACTACTTTTGCTGAGTGAGCTGAATAAGTCTCAGATGTTAATTATGCAATATTTTCAGAATCTTTCTAATGATTTTGATCTTATCAAGAGACTCTTTGAGATTGAAAAGACATTAATGAATATTATTATCACAATGCTACTTTTAAAGCTGAGTAAGAAAGTTAAAGTGCTGAGTTCATTCAACAACACAGCTGATACATTCATTCTCAAACTGAATGAACAACTTCAATGACTGAAAAACAAAGACATCATTCTGATGAATAAGAAAATCATTCGTTTTCACTTGCAGTTCACTGAACATCAGATAATTGCTCAAGACAGTCATGCATCTCACTCAGTAAACAACAATTTCACTCAACAACAATAAAGTATTTCTTACAAGTTATTTGATGTCTTTTATGATCAGCTAACACATTGAATTATTGATCAGAGCAAGAAAACTTTACATGATATTAAATATTGTTGATACAAATTGCATCAGATTAGTCTTGACACTTTGCTTTTAAAAGTCACGAGTTTGAGTAATCATTCAATGAATAAGATGTAATCTCAAAGTCAACAGAATGAACAGAGTGACAAGCAGCATAAGATACAAGATTCTTCAATTGTACAAATTAATAATGAAGAAGTCAATATGATTTATGAAGATTTCAAGAGTGATGAGAATTCATTTGATATAAATTACGAAGATCTTAATTTTCATGTCACACATCAACTTTCAAAGCGAGATCACGAATTTGAACGTTGTATGCTTTAAAGAATTATCAATGTCAAGCTCGATAAAATAAACAATGAAATTAAGCATGATGCTGTTATTAAGACTTTCTGCTCATACTTTTAAAGAATCAAGATGAGAAAAACTCTTAACATGAAAGATCAAGAATTCTTTCAGCGCATTGAGATTAAGTTAAATGTAAATATTTTTGAGCATGATGTAAGCGTTGTTGTCTGCACGCTAATCAACTTCAACACTACTATGCTAAAAAAATTCAAAGAAAATCATACTGTTATTCAGAAAGTTGTAAAAGTTGAGAGCGTAAAAATCTTTATTGCTATAATTCACAGTAACGATTCAATGCATATGTTCAATGATGATGAACAACTTCAATCAATGAAAGAAGATATCAAGAACAATTGCTTTATGCATTATATAAACAGAAGTTTATTCAAACATCTGATTATGCTTGAATACTCTCATATGCTTCTCACTGAACAGTATCACGCAATTCTCATCATAGATGACATCATATTTACTGTTTGATACAAAGTTCAGATGCAATTCTCAGTTAACTCTTCACTTTGATTCAATATGATTATCATAATCATTATATTGAAGAACTTTTGCAAAATAGAATGATTATTAACATTTCTCAACATTAATGAAATTGACATAAGAGTCGATGCATCTTAGTTTAAGCAGAATGAGATTGAAGTCATTGTAGTAATCGAAATATCTGTCAAGAACATCATCATTTTCATGAAATATACTGTATAAGTTCAGTTACTGAAGAGAAGCTTAATCTTAAATTCGAAAGTTTGAAATGTTGAAGCATACATGATTAATTCTTTTCAAGACAAAGAAGCTTCTGTCATCATTTTATGTATGATGAGAATCAGAAAACTTGACTTTATGTCTCAATTCAATTATCTTCTGACTGTTTATAATCATGCTTGCAACTCATTTATTATGTTATGTAACTATGATGTACTTCAGCATGATTATGCTCATAATCTACATATGATACAACATGTTTAAAATCTGTTCTTGATCAACGAAGTTTACAAGAAATACTTTAGTTAACAAGAATTCATTGATTTCATAAAAACAAAGCATCAATTTCAAGAGTAAAAGTTATAATGAAATGAAGATGAAGCTTGATATGTAAGCGAAGATCAAGCAACAAATCTCTCAGAGAAGCAAGAACATCATTAGAATGCAAGCAAAGATCAAGTAATAAACTTCTCAGAAAAGCAAAAGCATCATCAGAATGCAAGCGAAGATTAAGTAACAAATCTCTCAGAAGAGCAAAAGCATCATCAGAATGCAAGCAAAGATTAAGTAACAACTTTCGCAAAAGAGTAAAAGCATCATCAGAATGTAAATGAAGCTTTTGCAATAAACTTTGCAGAAAAGTAAAAGCATTATCAAAACATGAATGAAGCTTCTGCAGCAAATCTTGCAGAAGAGTAAGAGCATCATTGAGATTTAAGTAAAGATCAAGCAATAAACTTCTTAAAAGAGTAAGAGCATTATCAGAACATAAGTGAAGATTAAGTAATAATTCTTTTAGAAGAGTAAGAACATCATCAGAACATAAGCAAAGATCAAGTAATAAACTTTGCAGAAAAGTAAAAGCATCATCAAAACATAAGCAAAGATCAAGTAATAAATTTCTCAGAAGAGCAAAAGCATCATCAGAATGTAAGTGAAAATTAGACTGATCACATCGAGTCGAATTATTGAGATCAAGTCGAGTTCTCGACTCGTCAAGACTCAATTCGAGTCAAAATTTTGAAATCAAGTATTTAAGTTGAGTCATGATGTTTGAATCAAGTATTTAAGTTGAGTTAGAATGTTAAAATCGAGTATTGATTTGAATTCTCGATTCGATTCGTCAAGACATAAAGATAGGTAGATAGTTGTAAATAGCTTGTTCATTCTTCATGACTCTCTATCAAATAGTCTTCATGTTTTCTCGTCATGACTTTCTATCATGACTTCTCTTCATGACTTTCTATCAAACAATCTTCATGTTTCCCCTTCATGACTTTCTATCATGATTTCTCTTCATGACTTTCTATCAAATGATCTTCATGTTTTCCCTTCATGACTCTCTATCATGACTTTTCTTCATGACTTTCTACCAAATAGCCTTCATGTTTCTCGTCATGACTCTCTATCAAAAAGGTAATGCAAAAAGGTAACGCAAAAGTAAAAAACCGGAAAAATTTCTATATTTAGCTCTCTTGACGTCATATTCAATTACTTGATGAGTCAAGTCGAGTCAGCAGATTCTGACTCAACTCGAGATCAATACTAGGTCAAATCACAAGATTAATATTGAGTATTTAAATCAAATCACGACATTGATATTGAGTACTTGAGCGAGTCAGAAAGTAGGTATGAAAACTTGACTTGATGATCAGTCTAGTGAAAATCAAGCAATAAATTTCTCAAAAGAGCAAAAGCATTATCAGAACATAAACAAAGATCAAGTAATAAACTTTGCAGAAGAGTAAAAGCATCATCAGAACATAAGCAAAGATTAAGTAATAAATTTCTCAAAAGCATCATCAGAATGTAAGTGAAAATCAAGTAATAAATTTCTCAAAAGAGCAAAAGCATCATCAGAATGTAAATGAAGCTTCTGCAGCAAATCTTGCAAAAGAGTAAAAGCATCATTAAGATGCAAGCAAATATTAAGTAACAAATTTTGCAAAAGAATAAACATTGTAAAAGAATAAATCTGATCAAGAAACAGTATTCATTAATTGATAAACATGTTTTACAGAAAACAACATTCTTTTTTGAAGTTTAAATTCTTTATTTGCTGTTAGTTCAAGTCTGTCAAAGAGATTAAAACACTGATCACTGTGTAATATGCACTGAAATACAGATATAACAACTTACAGATACAATACACTTCAATCAACAATAGACTAGCTTATTCTTTAAGCTGTTATGCGCATCATGTGAGCGCAGATCTTCAACGTAAGCTAAAGTAAATTCACTATGTTTCAGCTTTTACAGTATCACATTCGTTGCATGTACTTAACATAACTTAATCTTTCATTCATCTGCTCATCATACTTGATGTGAATCTTTCAAGTTGCTTTTATAATCATATAAGATCATGATTTAACATCATGTGTTTCTTTCAATGAGCATCATCATTAAGATTGAAATATGTTCATTGAACTTAATCTCAGTTGATTGAATCTGCATATTTAACATCAGTTGAGTACATGTCTAGTTTATCACGTTAATTCATCTTACATAGTCAAATAACAGCATCAATATTTTATTATCATCATTTATCTTATTGAACTGATTTTATTAATTCATCATAATGACTAACTTACATCTCAAAAAGAATATCACTATCAGATATCAGAATTCTCAACTTGATGATGAATGTTCAACTTTCAGAAACATGACAAAGATTCTTAGAATCTTAAACATCAATAAATATCAGCTGAAGAATTTAACAAATCAAGCTGAGCAATAACTTGAAAAGCATACATCTACACTCAAGCACATCAGATTTCACAAAAAGTCAACTATCATTAAGAAGAAATTAACATCATTTCTGTACAACATTAACTTACTTATGTCCAATGACTTTGAAGCAAATCATATTATTAGCAGTTTGATCACTATAGTTCAATGATTACTCTTCAACAAGAGATGCTTTAAACAGAAACATGTTGAAAAGATTAACATATTTTTCACTCATACATAAACTAGTTCTACATCATTTTCAGATGATTAATCACTCATCATCACATGCAAGATTGTAAAAATTCAACAAGTTTCATTTGCATCTGAGTTTTTGCAGTCATAAAAAGTCATGTCATTTAACAGAATACTTGAAGATTTTGAACTTTATATGATGATGAGTTCACATTTGAATCTGATCACTTTGAAAGAAATCTTGAAAATGAACATGATTTTGATTGAAATTGTATTTAATCATGATTTACATGATGATGAAGATTTATTTTATAATGTTTTGTTTTAGATGTAAATTGAAATTCTTAAAGATGATATCAGCTACATTGAGATGAACACTATCATTTACATCATAAATGTCGAAGTCTTGAAAATAAATTCAGACAGAATTCTTCAAGCTGTCTTACATGATGTCTTGAATGAATTTAATCATGCTGCTCACTTTAATGTGACTCACGCTACATCATATTTTGATAGATCAGAAACACATGTATGTAAACAGTGAACTAATGATCAGTGCAAAACTCACAAACAATGCTTCATCAATCTCAGCTTCTCATTAAAAGCACATAAAATTCATTAATGTTAATAAAAGCAAAGAAATTAACAAAGTGACAACTTAAAGAAATGAGATCAACACATTATCAATTGATCATGAAATAACAATTAATAATTTGATAAATCATGTATATCAATAAAGATTGACAAGAAGTTTAGATTTCATAAAGCAGAATTGAATAAACTTTACTCATATTCAGAAGCAGTCAGCAGTCATTAGCATGAAAGAAAGCATTGCAAATGACACAGCTGTTCTGTTTACAATGAAGAATAATGTTGACTCAATTGACAATGCAACGTCTACTTATGTTCAGAAGCAGTCAGCAGTTATTAACATGAAAGAAAGCAATGCAAATGACACAGCTGTTCTGTTTACAATGAAGAATAACGTTGACTCAATTAACAATGCAACATCTACTCATGTTCAGAAACAGTCAGCAGTTGTTAGCATGAAAGAAAGCAATGTGAATGACACAGCTGTTTTGAGTACAACGAAGAATAACGTTGACTCAGCAGACAATGCAACATCTATTCATGTTCAGAAGCAATCAACAGTCATTAGCATAAAAGAGAGTAATGTGAATGACACAACTATTCTGAATACAACGAAGAATAATGTTAACTCAGCTGATAATGCAGCGAAATCTGATAAATTTGTGAAAAGTGTACATTCACAGCAAACTAATAAGAGTGAAGATTTTATGAATAAAACTCACACACTTTTATATTTTTCTTGAAAATGATCAAGATTTAATCATTCAAAGAAAAATACAACAAGCATCATATTAGCTGATCAAACATTGCATTATAATAAGTCATTGAAGTATGTGTATGAATGACAAATTAACAACAAGTGATTTTTACAGAGAATGATGAAAGTTCTGAATCATTGCATTCAAAGTAATGAAAGCATGATGACAAGATGTAGATTCAAAAGAATGATATATTGATGTCAGCTTTAAATAAATCTCACATCTCAGCTTCAACTTTTGATAACTCAATATCAGTATCAAGTTTCAAATCAAAGTATGATAGTTTTTCATTAAATGAAAACAATATCATCAACTTACATCAAGATTCAATGAGTTGAATTGATTGATACAAAGCATCTTCATGAAGAAAACAGATGACAAAATTATGCTTAACTGTTTCTGCATGACTTTAAACATGTTGAATCTCAGTCATGCATACATTTGCAAAGAATGAACACGTCATTCTTTTTATATCAAACTTTTGAAATTTTTATGATGTTTAAGATGAAAATGTTCATGAGAAAAAAATATAATGTTGATGATATGAGTCTTGAAAAGATAAACATAAATGTTAGTAAAATTAAGAATGAAGCATGCTAATTTATTAATAAGACAATAAAAATGCTTGAATTGATTTGTCTGAATTGTTTATTGCACATAGCACATGATGAGATTAATAATGCTCATTATGAGAAGAAGTTCAATAAACATCTGAAAGAAAACACTCTCAATACATTTCAATATAAAGATGCAAAGTGCTCTTCTGATAACAGATTGAAAATTGAGTATTCATGTGTAAACACAAGTTCATCTGCATATTTTATATCATTGAAATTTGTCAATTTAACTATTATTTCATCAGTCTTAATCATTAACTGACTAAAGAAGATTCAAATTCATCTTGACAAGAACAATGATTTATTACATTAATAAATTCATCATGCATATTGTGATGTCAAAATGAACGCGCTAGTTATCAGATTAAGACAGACAGATATATATCTTCTATGAGAAGAAAAGCAAACTAGTCTTAGTTTCATATATATGATCATGATAAACATGTATAAGATTTACATTGCAAAATTGATGAAAGATTAACATTATTCTCAAAAAGCAACTTTTAAATCAAGACAATTACAGTTGATATGATAGTTCTGAAATATGAGATGAAATCGATTAATCATAAATGAGATGCATAAAAAGATGATTCAAATGTTTAAAATCATTAATCTATTTAAGATCATGAATAAAAAATCTTGTAAGTGATTTGTTATAAATACATTCTTTGAATGATCTTTTTTTCAAATGATGACATGAATAAACATGCTGATGATAGACTTGATAATAAATCATCATGAATGAATATAAAAAGAAAAAGAAATTCATCGAGTCAATTTGAAATACTGTACATATGAAAATTTGAAAAACATGAAAAAGATACATATAAAAATCATCAATCTTCGAGAGAGAAAAGATCAAGTCATTCAGAAGTACATTAAACAGTTAAAAATCATGTATGACACACTGTGATTATGATGTGATGTCAATCAATCAATGTTTTTCAACTTTCTTCTTACAGATGTGAAATTGAATGAGCATCAAGATATTGATTGCAGACTTTCATCAAGATTCAATGAACTTGTTAATTTCTCAGTAATGACAATCATTAATCAACTTCAAAAGAAGATGAATAAGAAAAAGTAAGAGTGAATCAACATTAACAATTGAATGATGAAAGTTCATTGACTTAAAGTACTTAACACATTTTCGCGTCTTAAACAACTTTCAGAGACACAGTCACTCATGTTCTCTGAAGTAGAAGATTAAGATAAAAAATATGTTCACTTTGAAACAAATCATCTTTACGACTTGAAGAAAGTTGAGTCTCTTTATGAGAAGCACATTCTTAACATTATCTTCAAAATGAACTGTATCAAGATTAAAGTAATCAACGTGTTCATCAATCATGTCTGAAACAAGAATGAGAAGACTGTATTTTATATCATGAGTTTTATGAATGCATTTATTCTTTATTAAGTAAGTGACAGAGTCTTTATTTTCTGTTAATGTTATTCTTGAAAGTTATCATGCACATAGCGAGAAAAAACATGTTCAACATGATTGTTAACATTTAAATATGTAATACTTTCAATTTATGTTTAAAGTCTTTGTAATTTTGATAACTTCAAAATTGATCAAATCTAAAGTGATGAACATAGTTTAATTATTTCAGAAAGACTTGAAAAAACTGCAGAAGTATTCAAATGAAAAGTCATCATTAGACTGATCATCAAGTTGAGTTTCGAATTGACATTTTGAATTTAACTCAATTCAAAGTCAAGTTACTCACATTTTCAATTCGACTTGAGTTGAATTGCACATATTTTCAACTTGACGCAACTCGATTCGACTAGAAATTGAGTTAATTCAACTCGACTCGTCAAGAACTTGAGCTTGACGTTAAGAAGACTAAATATAGAAATTTTTCCGGCTTTTGCATTATCTTTTTGCATTATCTTTTTGGTAGAAAGTCATGAAGGGAAAACATAAAGATCGTTTGGTAGAAAGTCATGAAGAAAAACATGAAGAGAAACATAAAGAGAAACATAAAGATTGTTTGAAAGAGAAACATGAAGGAAAACATGAAGATCATTTGATAGATAGTCATGACGAGGAAACATGAAGATTGTTTGGTAGAAAATCATGACGAGAAACATAAAGAGAAACATAAAGAAAAACATAAAGAGAAACATGAAGAGAAACATGAAGAGAAACATGACGAGAAACATGACGAGAAACATGATGAGAAAACATGAAGGTCGTTTGACTTTGATAGAGAGTCATGACGGGAAAACATGGTAGAAAGTCATGAAGGAAAATCATGTAGACTGTTCAACCAAGCTATTTACATTTATCTAATATCTTGTCGAGTTAAATCGAGTTTTCAAGTCGAGTTGTCGAGTTAAGCTTCTTAATTCGACTCGAGTTCTCGAATTCAACTTCTCAACTTAACTCAACACTTTTTCAAAAAAAATTCAATTTGATTCAACACTTTTCAAGTTGAGTACTCGACTCAAACTCAAGTACTCAACTCGATGCAATCAATCTAGTCATCATGCTTTATCATTGACATTATTAAATTAATTGATGTTGATTACAATTTACATAAAGTTAAGAAACTAGTTCAGATTGACTTAAAATGAATGAAGAGAAATCAAGCATAAATCAAGAAGAGAGTCAATCATCTTGAACAATATGAAAAGACTATTACCTATGACTTACGCTGTGTAGATTCAAGAATCAAGATGCTGATATATGATAGACAGAATCATTGAATGCATATAATGAATTTGACATTGAAGCTCAAAATCTTTGAAGAGAATGTAGTAATCAAAGATATCAAGAATGATGATGATAATGAAGAGAACAACATTGATGTTGATAACAAGATGAAAAATGATAATTGCATTTAAATCACACAGTTTTATACATGTGCATCAAGAAAGCATGATGTGTTATTAGTTTATCAATCTGTATTATAAATAATTGTATTCACTCTTTTTTCTTTGACATTCATTGATATATTCATCAAAACTTATTAAGATCATGAAAAAATTTATATAATTAACATTAAATTTTATGATTCTTAATGATGTTGCAAACATTTCTTTGATGATGCAACAAATCTTTAACGACATAAATAACATTGTTTAAGCATAATCATAGATTCTCATTTTCAATCTTTCAAATAGATTCATTCAAATAACTCATTAAGAAAATCATGATTATTTAATTAACATTGTGTCTGAATGTGTGTAAATTGACAATGATTTGAAGAAGCAGACGCAATATTATTTCATAAATTGATAACAATGTTTATTTATACTGATTTCAGCTATGATTGTTCTGCATCTATGAAACGCAGCAGAGTTTAGAAAATTCATTCATCAATGTAATAAGAATGTTTGTTAAACGTCAGCGATCTCACAATCTGAAATCACGATGCTCTGAATAAGCAAGCAACACTTATCTCGCTTCTATTACATCACTACTATCAATCATAAAAAGAGATAGACGAAAGATTACAAGTAAGAAAAGTGCGCTCTTCTTAAAAATCATAAGTCTTGAAGTTCAAGTCATTTACATGAAAATGTGCACTTGAAAAGTCTTTTCATACTTATTAAACATTTACACATTGCAGATGATGTAAATGTAAACGCAATCAATGAAGATTTGAAGTACAAGAATATAAAAATGTTTTCTCAAAAAAGAGAAGAAATGCTGTTGATGCATGCAAAGAATGCATGATACTTTATTTATATTATTCTTTGATTCAAATGTTAACTTGACTTCTAATGTTTGAAACTTAAATATCAGCTCGCTCATTTACGAATTTGCATTAACACAAATAACTTACATTCTGTAATGACAATTCACTAAAAACTCATCATCATGAATATAAAAGCTACAATCTGCAAGATTTAAATTCATGAAAGTCATTTGCAAAGATTCTGACTTGAAGAGTGTATTGATTACAATTATTGCAGCTGATTATCAACAAGATCAACGATGCAGTTGCTTAATTGAATGAGACACAGATGCACTTTGCTTCATTATAATCACAATAGTTGAGTTTTATGATCTTCAAGCGATTGTCATTAAGATATTAGATGCAATCAAGAATGTTAAATTCAATGACTTTCATACATTTTAAAGACTATATAATTCATAACATTGAAGCAGATATCATGAGTTTAATGAATTTATCTTGCAATTCAATGAATCATACATGATTTAAACTCAAGAAAATGACAGACTGATTCTTAAATCTTATCTCATCAGAAGTTGTTGAAACCGTGTCTAAATATTCAATCTAATCATGTCGTGAATGAAATGTTTGATTCAATAGAGATAGCTATAACTAAGACTTCAAGAATACAGAAGAAAGAAGGTAAAAAGAAAAGAAGAACACGCTCTATATAGTAGTTATTCAGGTTCAACGCTAGTCTCAAAGAGAACGTGTTGAAACATAAGAAAGATGTTGATTCAAAAGATGTTTCATTGATACAAAGAAATGTGTTTATCTTAGATGTCTGTTAACTACTCATAACACAAAGAAGTGTGTTTGTCTAGAAGACAAATAGAAACAAAATAAAAGATGCTAGAGAATGAAACAGATGCTGAGTCAGATCTTGATCAGATCTAGATCAAATCTGAGTCAAATCTTGACTAAATCGTTGACTAGTTTTAATCAATACACAGTGAACTCGCTAGCACTCACTGTAAATTGATTAGAGTTTGACCTTTGACACATTCGTAACATTATTTCTTCTTCGAAAATTCATGTTTGCATGAATGTTGTTTTCTTTTTCGCTTGATTGATTAATCATGATTTCACAGACTCAGGTCTGCGAAATTCTGATTGACTAATTGATATAGCGTCATCTCAAATTAGCGCTAGCGTGATTTGTTTGAATAGAACTTATAAAATTCGATCAAGATCTCTTCAAAGTCTTCGAATTTCCCTTTATCAACATAGTATCATTCATTGTCTTGATTTAGTTCTGTTCATTTGACTTTGTATTGTATTCAATCTTGATAGTGTCTAAAGTTCAAAATGTCATCTATCTTTCAATGTTCATCATCTTCGATAGTGAGTGATCTGAGAGATTCTGAATGCTGTTCTGATAAAAGATCATTGAATAAAAATGCAATAGCTTCGAGTTGAATACTGAATGCAGCTGCTTCATGCTTATTAATAGATGAAGATGATAGAAAATCTCAATCTTGATCATGATTTGATAAAGTTCTAGTTGTTTGTCTTTTAAATCTTTGTATGATCTCGTTGTTTTGACGTTTTTGAAAGATAATCAAATTCAGTCATTTATCTCATAAATGACATTTCATCTATGTTTATTGACCTGATCTTCAATGATCTGCTTCGTCTTTTTCAATTGTTGATGATTGAAGATAAGAAGTTTCTTTATTCAAATGATAATATCATTGACTTTTCTAGCTTCAAGACGTTCATGAGTGATTTCATAATCAGTCGTATCTGAATTGAAACTCATTCGTGAGTGAAAGTCTTTATTGAAGTAGAACGAAATCATTGAGATGACGAAGAAGATATTGAAATTCTCGCTGAATTTCATCATTGATAATTATTTTGTTCAGTCGTTCTGCATGTAATTGCAGTAGATTCTTAGTTCGCGTTCAACATCTTGATTAGCTCGTTTCGATTAATCATCAATCTCAGAATGATAAGCTGTTGATAAACTAGCTGTAATCTTTAGTTGCTTGCAAAGACTTTGTCACATGATTGATATGAACTGAGAGTCTCTGTTTGAAACAATAGAACTAGATAGATCATGAAGTCAATAGACGTTTCATAACATGATTCAAACCGTTTCTTTGACTGAAATGTCATCATCTCTTCACTGATAGAAAACATAGTGATGTTTCTTGATGAGACAACATATGATTGTGCAAATAGCATTATAATCTTCTGTTAGAAATAGTTCAATGATGAAGTTCATAGCAATATTTTTTCAGCGTTTCTGTAAAATCAAAAGAAAATGATGAAGTTCATTGATACTATCTCTAGATGTCTTATTTCGTTGACAGACATGACAGTTTCAAATGTAATGTTTAATCGTTGCTCAATGATCTAATCAATAGTAGAAACGTTGAACTAGATCAATAGTTCTTCGATTGTCAGAGTGAGAGATGAAAGACTGATCATGAATTTTCTTTAGCAATTTTGTATGCATATTTTCAGAAACTTACAGTAGATCTTTTCTGAACAGAACGTCGTCAATGATCTTGCAATGCTTCAATTCAGTGCTATGTAGCTTGAGCTTGTTTTCACTTATAGCTTGTTTATACTCATTGCAAAGCTCATTCATCTTATTGACATCTTTTACTCGCTGATAGAGATCAACTTCAGATTCAATAGCTAGAATATTTATTCTATTGAGTGTCAGAATGATCTGATAGCAATCTTCAGTACGCTGAGTTGATTCAGAGACGTCGATCAGAAACATTCTGATTAAAGCATCAACTTTAGTGTTCATTTTGCCTGATTGAAAAATGATCTGAAAGTTAAACTTGAATAAAATGTCTAGATAATTGACTTGACGTCAAGTTAACTGTTTGTTTTTCATGAAGATTTTCAAAGTCTGATGATTGATGAACATTTGAATGAGCAGCTCTGAGCATTCTAACTCAAGTCTTTAGTGTTCAAAGCATTGAATAATGACTAGCAATTTCTTGTCATAGATGTGATAATTGCATTCAGCGAGAATCATGCTTTTGCTGTAGAATGCTACTGAGTGAAGAACATTTTCATCATCATACTGTGATAGTATTTCATCTTTGACGTAGTCAGATGCATCAATTTTCAGAATAGTTTGTTATTTTGAATCGAAATGTCGTAGTACAAGAATCAAGCTGACTTGTTTCTTTAGATTGTTAAAAGCTTGAACACAGACTTCATTTTAAACAAAAGATGTGTTCTTTCTAGTCAGCTGAGTGAACGATTTAACTAACTTCGAGAAATTCTTAATGAAACGACGATAGAAGTTAATAAATTTCACGAAGCTCTGAACTTCTTTCAGATTGATCAACGTAGTTCAGTTGACTATGACTTTCACTTTGATAGAATTCATGCAAAGATCTTATTCTGACACTATGACTTCTAAGAAAACTGTTTCTTCTACATTGAATTTACACTTTCAAATATTTATCTGTAAATCAGCTTCTTGTAGATGACTCAATATCATTTTGACATGTTGTTTATGTTCTTGTTGAGTTTTGCTGTAGATCAGAATGTCATCTAAATAGACTTTACAGAAGTCATTTAGAAAGTCTCATAAAACATTATTCATATACTGCTGAAATGAGACGAAGTCATTGATAAGTTAAAAGTTTGAAGAAAAGCACTTTTGATTTATACACTTCTAAAGCGGTAATAAAAATAGTGTAGTTCTCACTATCAGAGTGCATTCTCAGTTTGTTGAACGTCAAGATGATGTTCAATCGAGTCAGATGCTTGCAACCAACTATTTTGTCAATCATCTCATCAATCAGAGATAGAGAATAGCGATTTCTCTTGATAATAGCATTGAGCTTTCAATAGTTAACGCAGAATCGTAGATCTTTATTTGCTTTTAAGATAAACAGAACGAGAGAGAAATACGAAGCTTTGCTAGAGATTATAAATTCTTTGAAAAGATTCTCATTCAGATATTTCTTTACTTTCTGAAGCTTGTAAAGAGACATTCAATATGCTTGACAGCGAGATGATGTTACGTCACTAGTAAGCTCTATCTTATGATCATATGAATGATGAGATGATAACTTGTCTGCTTGAACTCAATCAAAGATGTCTAGAAAATTCTGATATTATGATGATAACTTGACTTTAATATCTTCTAGATTCTGAGCTGTTTCATTGACTGAAAAGATGTTTATGACATTTAGTTTGCATTGAGTATTGTAGACGATTTTTCTATCGATGTCTTTGATGAACATAGCAAAAATCTTTGTCTGATTCTTCTTTTTTCGTTTTACTAATGCTTGAAAAGAGATGACGTCTATGTTTTGAATCAAGAATGACTTTTTCTGAATGATTGAAACTGAGTGCTTGAGAATCTTTGAAGCATTGCTATGAGTCGCTAAAGAGATGAAAGTTGATCATGATCAACTTGAGTGCTTCATATTTGACGAGATTGAAAAAACCGAAATAGAAATATCTAATTGATCAGAAAATACGATAGTATCATGTTTCATGTTCAATAATATTTCATTTTTATTTATTGAGAGTTTGCTCAATATAGCTTCAAGATGCTCAATATCAGCTATCAGCATTGACATAGTCAATTTTCTATGACTTTCGATCGTGAGATTGAATAAAATCTTATGAGTAATAGTCTTTTTAGCTAACTTTTCATTATATTCTCATATTAACTTCTCTTTGACTAGTGATATAAATTGAATTTCGAGTTTCTTGCATACTTTATCAACTAGTCTGATATGTATCAGCGTGTAGACGACGAAATCACTGTCTATCAAAGATCAAAGACTGAAAGATTTGCTTTGCGAGTTGAGAAATGCATTGATCAGAAAAGACTTTTCAAAGTAGTTTTCTTTTGATAGAACTTTGATTTGACTGCACAAAGATATAATCTCTATCTCTTCAATGATTCTGAAAGAAATAGTTAGTTTTTTGAATCAGAATCTGACTCAGAGTTCAATGTAAATCAATTAAACTTGTCATTTTCTAATGCATTAATTCTTGAAGTTTGAGCAAAGCACTCTTTAAAGAAATGATTTGACTTATGATAAATGAAACAGCTTTCAGTTTGTATATTTGTCTCTTTGACGTTAGTCAAAGTCGCGTCACGCGATTTTAATGAGTCGACTGATATAATAACTTCGATCTTTTTATAAAGATTCAATGAATCTCATTTCTCAACAAAGATGACTTGCTTTCTGATCTTGATCAGAAATTTCTTTTCTTTGATGTCATTTATAACTCGATGCTTATTGTTCAAATGAATCAGATAACTACGAATTTCATTCAGAGATTCTGACTGAATCAATTAACTACTTCAAGCTGCATGAAGATGATAGACTATCTTGTCTCATAGATCAATGATCAATTGCTTTTCATGATACTCTAAATAGAAGAACAGACGTTGAAACATCAAATAGAAGTTGTTGAATTTGCTCTTTTCTTAAGAGAAATTAACATACTTTCTTCAAAAGTTTGCTTTTTTGTCAGAATCATCGTATAGTTGAGCAAGTTTATTTAGTAGATCATTGATCATTTTATAGAGATTCAATGAATCTTGTTGACATCAAGCTAGAATAGCTTTGACTGCGTCTTCGTTGATTCTGAAGTGAATATAGATCAGTACAGCTTTATCAGTATCAAAATAATTGACGTTGATCTTTAGCTTGTCATGAATCTTTTCTTATCAGTCATCTCAGATGAGTTCAGTTTCATTCATAAACAGAGATGAATTCAAAAGCTTCTGAGATTGCTTGCAGCTTGCTGAATGTGAAAAGAGTAGAAGTCAATGAAGTGACATCTCTAGTCACTTGCAGTTGATGTTGTGCTTTCGTTAATTTGTTCTGAAGCATCTGATTCAATTGATTCGATCATTTCTTTGCTTGATCAATTTCTTCAAAGCGAGTCTTTCATATTTGTTCACTTGATATCTTGTCAAATAGGTTACAAACTTTCACGTTTAGATTTCATTGAGTTCGAAGACTGTTCAAATCTGCTAGAAAAATCTCTGAATCTTGTTTGACTCAATGTTGTAGCTAATTTACATTTTTTATATTTCAGAGAATAGAAACTTTCAAGAAATCATCGAGAGTCTGAGAATGAGACAAAGATTGATGATGTTTTTGTACGAAGTTGATTCTAAGATATTTCAATATGCGAAATGATAGCTCAGAATAAATGACTGAATCTGAAGTGACAGAAGAATAGAGACTTTGATAATTCTTGAAGAAATTTTTCACAAATGATCAAGTCATAGCGAAGAATTGACGATCGAGCGAAGAGCGATGCTTAACAGTATGTGATAAGATTGCTGTTCTAGTGTTTAGTCTTCAAAGAAGAATGTTGCTGATTTGAGAGTTTTTTTGATGATTCTCAAGCAATCAAGATCTTAATCTCTTGATTCTTTTAATTGATTTGAACTGATGCTACTGACTGAGCAATAGATTCTCTAGCAATCACATGATCATATATTCTCGTTGATTCTATTGATCTCTTGATGTTGTTCTGTCTTTCGATGTCATCGATCATCAGATACACAAATTTCTTTATACTTGTTTCGTTATCAGCTGAGTGAATTTGAATGAGTATAAAGATCAGTATCATGTGATTAATGAATTCTTAAAGTAATGTTGAGATCATGTTTAAATATTCAATCTAATCATGTCGTGAATGAAATGTTTGATTCAATAGAGATAGCTATAACTAAGACTTTAAGAATACAGAAGAAAGAAGATAAAAAGAAAAGAAGAACACACTTTATATAGTAGTTACTCAGATTTGACGTTAGTCTCAAAGAGAACGTGTTGAAACACAAGAAAGATGTTGATTCAAAAGATGTTTCATTGATACAAAGAAATGTGTTTGTCTTAGACATCTGTTAACTACTTGTAACACAAAGAAGTATGTTTGTTTAAAAGACAAATAGAAACGAAATAAAAGATGCTAGAAAATGAAACAGGTGCTGAGTCAGATCTTGATCAGATCTAGGTCAGATCTGAGTCAAATCTTGACTAGATCATTGACTAGCTCTAATTAATACGCAGTGAACTTGCTAGCATTCACTGTGAATTGATTAGAGTTTGATCTTTGACACGTTCGTAACAGAAGTTATAATTCAAACTCAATCATTAAAGTTGCACGTCAGAAAATAAAATGCTTTCTTTATATATTATATATATATAGTTAGAATCATGATTATATACAGCTCATTGAAACATATGAAATGTTATCACTTGTATCTGAGTAGCTGTCTTGCTTTGCTCATCATCAACAGAGAGTCTTACTGATTGATTTTACGCTTCATCATCAATCACTCATCATATTCACTAATGTGATGAATCGACTCAATGAGATCATTCTGATCACGCTTCTTGATATTTTTATGATTGCGCATGTTTAAATCTTGCAAGAATGTTTTCTTTATATTTCTTGTATGAAATAAAATATGCAAATCAGAGTTATTCAATCATCATTTTTTAACAAAGTTGTAAAGTATCTGTTTGTGTAGACTGATTGCATCGAGTCGAGTACTTGAGTTCAAGTCAAGTACTCAACTCAAAAAGTATTAAGTCGAGTTGAAAGATTTTTGAATTCAAGTCGCGTCAAGTTGAAAAGTTGAACTTAAGAACTTGAGTCGAGTTGAAAAGCTGAACTCGACAACTTGACTTGACAACTCGACTTGACTCGACAAGAAGTAGATAGATAGGTGTAAATAGCTTGATTGAACAGTCTTCATGATTTCTCGTCATGACTCTCTATCAAACCTCTTTATCAAACCTTTCTATCAAATCTTTCTATGAAACCTTTCTATCAAACCTTTCTACCAAACCTCTCTATCAAACCTCTCTATCAAACAGTCTTCATGATTTCTCATCATAGCTTTCTATCAAATCTTTCTATCAAACGATCTTCATGTTTTCTCTTCATGACTTTCTATCAAACCTTTCTACCAAACAATCTTCATGTTTTCTCTTTATGACTCTCTATCAAATGCAAAAAGGTAATGCAAAAAACCGGAAAAATTTCTATATTTAACTCTCTTGACATCAAGCTTGAGTTCTTGACGAGTCAAGTCGAGTTGATCTGATTTCTAGTTGAGTCAAGTTGCGTCAAGTTGAAAATATGCTCAATTCAACTTGAATCGAGTTGAAAATGTGAGCAATCCGACTTCGAATCAAGTCGAATTCAAAATTTCAACCCGAAACTCGACTCAACGATCAGTCTATGTTTGTGAAAGAAATCATCTTCTGCAAGATCTTGAAGCTACTTTTGTTATAAGTTGTAGAAAGTCTGAGTATTCTTGTCTCTTCAAAAATAGCAGATAAATACTCAATATCTTTAAAGATCTTGAATGTTCATGTCATGTTGATTAATGAACTTTGACATCATGCTCAACATCATCAACTTATGAACATGAGAAAAACTTTCTGTTGCTAAATACTCTGCGTTTGTTCAAGAACTTGCAAATCACAATATCAAATTCTTAACAGCAATTGCGTTGAATGAAAAGAGAAAATTTGCAAAGCAACGTTATTATATGATCACGAGAGCGAAATCTTTCTATCTGCTTTTCGTATAAAGCACATGACTCATTTCATTCACTGCAAAATGCGATGCTTACAATCTTTTTATACATACTGAATGTCTCTTGATCTTCAATCTTGCAAATCAACAAAGATTTTCAATTTCAAAAATTACGTTCAATGTGTCTTTGTGATTCAAGTATGATGACAGTTTAATCAATCAAGTCAAACTTCAACATTCTGTTAACATGTTAAAAAAGTAGCAGTGTATCTGCTTTGAAATCAGTCAAGCACATGCAGTTGATTTAACTTGAGGTTGAAGATCATGAAATGTCAGCTCACAGAATCTTTTTAGCAGCTGTGTCAAACTACTGCAAAGCTTAATTCTTTGATGAGTGAGATCATTTACTTGCACATTAAGCAAAAACACAAGTTAAACAGATAACATTCATGATGCTTTTGCAAATGATTGATTTCACTTACATCAATATAGTCAACTGATCTCAGATTCATGATTTTGAAAATAATGATGAAATCACAAAAAAGTCAGATGAGTTATTGTATCTGCTGCAGATAACAGATATGTGATTACTTGAAATCTTGCATACTATGATCGAGAACAAAATCATTGAAAATGTGATAACTTAAATCAGATCAGATAATATGAAATCAATTCAAGATATTACAAAGAATGTTAACATGTTAAGTCTGACAAGTCATTGCAATGCATTTATAGCGAATAATTCAAGCTTTGTGAAGACTGCAAGAAGTTAAAAGTAGTGATAAAAATGAAGAAATTAATAGAAGAAGAATTTGAACTGTTGCTGATATAATGTCAAAAGATGAAAGAATAAATCATCATTGAAAATCTAAAGCAACTGTTTTGTTGAAACATACATGCATAGTTTGTGTTCAGATAAGAAGATCAAGAAATGTTACAATACATTATCAGAATCATTTATTTCATTTTCTTGATTCTTGATTCATTATTTTTAATCATGAGCATATACTTTGTATGCAAATAAGATTATCAATCTTCATGAAATTAGAATTAATCAAGTCGTTTTCTGCGTCATTTTGCAAAGAATGCTTGATGAGATTACTTAAATCATGTTACTCAATGTTTTGATGATTACGCTTGCTTGAAACTTTTGACAATGTTACATTCATGTTCTTCACACAAGACTTACAATGTAATCTGCAAATCATCTTTGAATTTAAATTAATCAAGTCGTTTATTGAGTTGTTTTGACTTAAGTTGATGTATATTTTGAAGAGAAGAATGATCGAGAATGAAGAGTATTTATGTACTATTAGTGATGCTCTTGATTACAACGATGACATTTATTGTAGCAATGCTTTATACTATAATTCGCCTTTAAATAAGTCTTTGTAAATATATATAATATACATAGAAAGAAGAATCAACATATGCAACATATGCAACATATACAATCTAAGCAACGAAAGTGAGATTTAGTTCAATGCATATGAACAAATGCAAATTATATCGACAAAAGCGAGATTCAGCTCAGTGATATATGAATAAATGCAGATTTTATCAATCAAAGCAGAACTTGATTCAGCAAGATCAGTTGAAATTTTGATTTTATTCAGCTTTAAGTGACAAATGTCACTTTAGCTAAACTTTAAAATTTAGTTCACTTTACAAACTGTCAATGCACAAAAGCTCAAGAGATGAAGAGTTAAAGAAAATAATGTTTCATCAACTCATCATTCTTCAAATAGAGAAGTAATTGTTTCTGTTCTCTGTGAGATTGAAGTTCACTAATAAATTTTCATTAGTCTTAAGTCACACAAGAATTACATAAAGCATCTAAGATGATTAATAATCATCATGACTCAAAGCTAGAAGAGATTAATGAACAAGAAACAATAATGATGAAGAACTTGATCAACAAATGATCAAAAAAAAGAACAGACTTCAAAGTTTCAAGTGAGATCATATATAATATATCATCAACTTTCTCAAAGAACATTCATGCAACTTTTATGAAACTTCAACTGCTGTGTTAAAAATCTTTAGAAGAAAACACTCATCAAGAAGATTTGAGAAAATGCAATTCATTTCTAAAATTGAAAGCATGATGAGTTTAAGCGATGAGTTCAATGATATAAAGATAATTGAAAATGCAAAGCTGTTCAAAATATGAAGTCAAAGATAGTATCATGATATAATTTAAATAAGATCAATATTCTCAACATCATCATGAAGATGAAGTTTTTATTTTTTAATTTTTTAATTTCTTCATTAAGTGCATGCAGCCTATGACTATGGCACTGTCTAGGCGCTGTATGTATGCTAAGTTACATGTAACCTGGCCAAAGTCGCTGCTTTATATCTTCTCATTGGTCAATCACACCGATAGTTTGCGCATACAAGCGCTCTCGCTCAAACCCTCGTCATCGTACTTCCGTTTTTCTTTGTCCCTTCGCACTCTTCGCGTTCTACTCTTTCGTTTCTAATAGTCATTTTCTCGTTGCAATTCGAGTATTTTTTAAATACTCTAGTGTTGCGATTCTTCCGATTTTGATGACGAACAGCGTCAATATGATGTCTGTGTTTTTGAGCTGAGCTTTTTCCTTAAGCTTTATCTGCTCTGCTCTATAATGCCTGCAGTTCAGCAGTAAATGCTTCGACGTTTGCCTCGCATTGCATATTTCATAGCATTTGTTCGAATTATCCTCTGATAATCGATGCAAATAGCTCTTGAAATAGTCATGTTTCATTTTCAGCTGAATAAAGATTGAAAACGTTAGTCTATCGATTTTCCTCAGCTCTTTTAGTGGCTTATGACTTAGATTCACATTCGATATGTGCTTTCGATACTGGTTTCCCTTCTTGATGCTGCTTTTCCAGACATTTAACCATTGTAATTCCGCCTCTTTGCAAATTTGCTTTTTGACGAATCTTATGATGATTGCTTTTGTGTTGCCGATAACTGATAATTCTTGAGCAGCGCTTTTGGCCAATTGGTCTGCTTTTTCGTTCCCAATAATGTTCTTGCGACTCGATATTCACTGTATGCGGATTTGACACTGATTCTGACATAAATTGGTCAAATTTTGTCGTATATCATCGAATAACTTCGCATTGACGTTGCTCTTTGCGTTTAATCTTTGCAAAGCCATTTGACTGTTCGTGTACACTCAAATTCCGCTGTTTTTGGGTGCTTTTTCGCTGCATATTGCGATTGCATCGCTAATAGCTTGCAGTTTCGCTTCCGTTGTGATTATTTTGTCAGAAACGCTTGTCGCTTTGCTGAATCTGACGGATTCATGCGTGAATATCACTGCCGTTTCAGTTCCTGTTTCGGCTCCTGCTATCTTTTTTCGAATTTGCGATGCGTCGATATACATCACTATGTTCTTCGCCTTTTTGGTAATTCTTTCTAATTCCCTGTAGTGCGTATTGATCGTTTCGCTGGTTTCGCTTCTTGCAAATTCGGTTTGAATTTTTGCTAAATGCTCGATTTCTTGACCCCACGATTTCTTGAAGTGAGGAATTTCGATTTCTTTTATTGAATTCAGTGTTTTTTGCACTTTGTTCAATATTCGATATATCTGCGTGAGTCTGTCTTTGCACTTCTTGGCTTTTCGAGGTAAATTCGCCTTCGTCTCGTTCCAGTTCAGATATTTCGATGCGTTCAGATCTAGGTTCAATCCGGTAGAGTATTGAGATGAGTACGAAATAGGCGTTCTTTTCCTGATAGGATGTTTTTCCGGTAACTCAACTATTCGAATTGCATAGTTCTTGCACTTTTGGTCTAATCGCACCTTCACCGGCGGGATTTCGACTTCTATTTGCATAGCATCTATCGATGATGTTCGAAACGCACTCAGAATTTTCCGTAATGCAGCGTTTTGCAGTTTGCCAAATTTGACTAAGTAGCTTTTTTGATTATTCCACCATATTTCGGCGCCATAATCGCTAATAGACGTGACGCATGCCAGGTATAACTGCTTTCCTGATTTGGCATTTAGTTCTCACTCGCTATTCATTAATCTAAACAACGAGTGTAGCGTTCTTGTGACTGTCGCGATTTTCGTTTGCACATGAACTTTGAAGTTGAGCTTTCGATTCAGTCAGACTTCTAGTCATCGTACGCATGTCTTTGGTTTTATGATCGTGTTATTAGGTAGAATAATTATTTGGTTGAGTGTCGTCTTGTGACTTTCAAAGTGTATCAGTTCAGATTTCGAGTCATCGAATTGCACTGCGTTGTTCTCAGTCCATGTGAAAGCGATTTTTGCTGCGTTTTCCAGCATTTTCACATTCTTGTCAATATTTCTTCCCTCAATGTATAGCGTCACATCGTCAATATAGCTGGATGACTGTAAATTTCCGAACTTTGCGCGAATCTTTGAAAACAAGTATCAAATATAAATTAGAAATAAAATGAGATAGATGAGCCTTGTGATATTTCTGTGCTTATTTCCTTTGGTTTCTGACGTTCGTCGTCAAATGCTAAGCCAATAATCCGGTTTTGTAAGAAACATTTTACTCAATTGATTAAATTGATCGATATTTTCAATTTAATCAATATTTTGACCAGCTGTTTCAACGCAACATGGTCAAAGACTCCTTTGACATCTAGAAGTAGACAGATAAGCGTGTTTTCTCGACTTTTCGCCATTGACGCATCATGTACTAGGTTTAGTACTGCGTTTATAGCTGATCTTTGTTTTCTGTCTCTCATTTGATCAAAATTCAGCAGCTTATCGTTAATTTCAGCTGTGTACGACAGTCGCACTGCTATTATTTTTTCTGCTACTTTGCCTAAACAGTTTAGCAGC